>Ga0209770_10000231_pt1 | contig 33426 bp, 19 predicted proteins | sample LauGreSu1BDMLBDD_2_FD_187572 | JGI IMG/M metagenome (GOLD analysis project Ga0209770, IMG submission 187572) | Freshwater lake microbial communities from Lake Michigan, USA - Su13.BD.MLB.DD (SPAdes) (version 2) | ecosystem: Environmental > Aquatic > Freshwater > Lake | place: Lake Michigan, USA...
GTATGGTGGTCAAGATCGGGACAAAGGCATTGGGGTAAAATACAACACCGACAATGGATTTTCCATTTCTGCTTTTACAACATCGCCCTATTTTGGCAACGTGGATGCGAGTTTTGATCCACTTTTTATAAAAACTGACAGCATTGGTGCCGTAAGTTGTCAAATGCATTCTCCGCAGCTCAACGAAGTTCCTATTGCCCTCACGGCGACCACTGCTGGAACCAATCAACCCATTAATATGGTACATGACGTGCCCAATATTAACCCAGTCAATTACACCCCCAACGATCAATACGTTTGCCAGGCCTGTACCAGCATCCCAAGCTTTAGTTTATCGGATTCCACCGTGTGCGTGAACGACAGCGTTTATTTAACCAACATTACAGTCACTGGGCTTACTTGTTTTCAGCAATGGAACATTGACACCTCTTATTTCGAAGGCTCAACGAATCCGGTGGTTTCCTTTTCTGAACCCGGTGTTTATCCGATTTACTTATATTCTACCTGTGGCTTGGCCGCTGACACCATGGTTCGCAACATTTACGTCATTGATCCTCAAACAACGGTTCCCGATTTAATATGCAGCAGTTCAGGACCGGTCAATTTTTCTGGAAACCCTGCAGGTGGTACGTGGAGCGGAACCAATGTTTCTAATGTTGGCGTTTTTGTTCCCACCGGCTTGGACGACGGACTTTATTACACTACCTACGACGTTCCAGAGTATTGCGCGGTATCGGATTCTTTTACGATTGGACGTCCTGATGTTTTTGCGGGCAACGATACCTTAGTTTGTATTGGGAACAGCGTTAACTTAAGCGCCAGTTCAAACTCCCCCGTGACCTATAGTTGGAATGGAAATCCTGGTAACAACGCAACTTATACACCTCCAGCCATTGGCACCTATGCTGCCATCGTGGAGGTGACTGATACCAACGGTTGCATTAACACTGATACCTTGGCGGTTCAGACCCACCCTATTCCCAACGCGAATTTCACCTATGTTGTGGATTGTTACTCTACCACCGTTGATTTTACGAGTACTAGCAGCGTAAATCCGATGTTTAACGACCAATTGTCCTATCAATGGCTCGTAAATGGTGTTCCACTTGCGGGTCAGAATGGAACTATTTCTTACGATTACAATCAATCTGGCCCTGGGTCAATGACCTTGATTGTAACGTCGCAGATAGGTCAATGCCTTGACACTCTTACCCAGACCTTGGAAGTACCAACGAATCCTAGTCCATCGTTTACCTATGTCCAGCTTTGCGACTACATTGCCACATTGACTGGACAGTTTCCTGCCAATGAAAATATTCTTGACATTACTTGGTCGATCAACAATCAAAATTTAGGGGATGATTCCTTGGTATATCCGTACCAATTCCCGAGTTCCGGAACGTTTCCAGTGACGTTTATTGTTACCAACGATTACCCTTGCGTGTACTCGGTGACTCAAAACATTGATTTGATTCCTGAAGAAACCCTAGAGGAACAAACCATTCCCAACGTCCTTACCGCGGACGGTGATGGGGTTAACGATGCCTTGGAGTTGGATATTTTGTTGGATGAATGTCTTGAATATACCATGTGGATCTACAACCGTTGGGGTAATTTGGTATACCGCTTCTCGAGAAACGACGCGCCTTTCACAGGCGTGGATATATCCTCAAAGGAGCTAACGGCTGGCGTTTATTTTTACAAAATTGAAAGTGGAATGACGATTCGTCATGGACATATAACAATCATTCGATAATTAATACCCTATGAGAACTTTACTATTTTCCTTTTTGATGGCTTTTGGATTGGGCGCAGTAGCTCAAACAAAAATTCAATACACCGTTACCGCGGAAGCTCACGCGTTGATGTGCCCCTTTCTGTCTCCAAAATTCATGGATTTACTAACCAAAAAGGGTGCTGAAGGAATTTACAAGGACGAACAATTAGCAGTGCATTTTACCACTTCAAAAGACGCACCATTATCCGATGAACTTATCTTGACGTTGGTGGATGAAATTGGATATGACCCGCGCTTGTTTAAAGTAGCACGAAAAGAAGAATAAACCATGCAGTACAGCACAGAACAAGAAGCCTTTTGGGCTGGAACCTTCGGAGACGAGTACATTCAGCGAAATCGAAGCCAAGAGTATTTAGCAGCCAACTTAAACTTTTTTTCTAAAGCCTTAAAACAAGTCGGAAAACCGTCCTCCATTTTAGAATTCGGCGCCAATATTGGTATGAATTTGAGGGCAATAAAACTCCTTTTTCCGAATATTGAGGCAAGTGGAATCGAACTTAACGAAACAGCAGCCTCCCAGCTTTCCGAATTTCTTGGCGCTGAATATGTTTTCAACGGATCCATTTTTCAATACCCCGTAACTAAAACCTTCGACGTTGCCTTAATCAAAGGCGTACTGATTCACATCCATCCGGAAATGTTGCCGTTAGTATATGAAAAGTTATACAATGCTAGCCATAAATACATCCTGGTCTGTGAATATTACAACCCTTCTCCGGTAAGCATCCCCTATCGCGGGCATAGCGATCGACTTTTCAAACGCGACTTTGCCGGTGAAATGCTCGATACCTACTCCGATTTACGCTTAGTGGAATACGGATTCGCATACAAACGAGACACCTCGTTTCCGCAAGACGATATCACTTGGTTTTTGATGGAAAAAAAGTAAAATCTGCTTGAGATGTTATTTCGAGTAGTATTACACGTAATCACCGACGACCTTTTAAATCTTTTTATCCATGAAAGACATAGTTTGTCCTAAATGCCAATCGGTTTTTAATTTAGACCAAGCCGGATTTGCCGAAATCCTTAAACAAGTGCGCAACAACGAATTCGAACAAGACCTCAAAGAGAGGCTCGACGTTGCCGAAAACGAAAAAAAAGCAGCCTTGGCCTTGGCGAACGCTGAATTAAAAAACCATTACGAAGCGCAACTATCACAAAAAGAACAAGAAAATGCCTTACTAAGAGCAGAAGCAGAAAAAAAGGTCAGGGAATCCTTGCTGGAGAAGGAAAAACAACTAATCATGCTTCAAGCTCAATTGAAAGCCGCGGAAACAGAGAAATCGTTGGCAGTCACACAAGCGATTAGCCAATTGGAAAAAGAACGTGATGCGTTAAAAAACACCTTAACGACCAAGGACTTAGAAAAACAAAACCTCGAGTCCAACTTGCGCCAACAAATGCAAGCAGAAGAAACACGTCTTCTAGGCATTATACAATACAAAGAAGAAGAAATCAAGCAGGTTAAGGACATGAAAATGAAAATGTCCACGAAAATGGTGGGAGAAAGCCTTGAATTGCACTGTGAAAATGAATTCAACAAAATTCGATCGGCCGCTTTTCCTAAAGCCGAATTCTCGAAAGACAACAATGCATCTTCGGGAAGTAAAGGAGACTACATTTATCGAGAATACGACGAAAACAAGGTTGAGATTCTTTCGATTATGTTTGAAATGAAAAACGAAAGCGAAGGAACTAGCAGCAAGAAGAAAAACGAAGAGTTTTTCAAGGAATTGGACAAAGACCGACGCGAAAAAAAGTGCGAATATGCCGTTTTGGTTACCATGCTCGAAGCGGACAGCGATTTATACAACGCCGGCATTGTCGATGTTTCCTACCGTTACGACAAAATGTATGTGATTCGCCCTCAGTTTTTTATCCCGATGATTACCCTCTTGCGAAATGCCGCCTTAAATTCCTTGTCGTATAGACAAGAACTAGCCAAGGTACGCAACCAAAACGTGGACATTACGGGCTTCGAAGAAAGGTTGAGTAATTTCCAAGAAGGATTCTCGAAAAATTACCTTTCGGCTTCGGCCCATTTTGAGCAAGCTATAAAAGAAATCGATGCCTCCATTGCGAAAATGAACAAAGTAAAATCGGAACTTTTAACCTCTGCAAACCAATTGCGCTTAGCGAACGATAAGGCACAAGATCTTACCATCAAAAAGTTAACCTACAATAACCCTACAATGAAGGCTAAATTTGAGGAGGAAAGAAATAGAAATAACTCTGAAAATGAATAACCGTTGAGATCGGCCCTCGTATTTATTTTTTCGCTTTGGCTAACGGTATCCTTTAGTCAAAGTACTTGGAAGAATAATTCCTACCTTATGGTCAAATGGAACCAGGGATGGCTCATTCCGGAATACAGCAACATTTCATATTTATCGCAATCCACCTTAAAATCTGCCGAAATCACATGGTTGAAGCGCACCTTAGGTAAAACTCCTACGGAACAGTTATACCGTTATCCTGAATACGGTTTTACCCTTTTTTACAGCTCGCTTGGAAACCGCAAAGTATTCGGTCAAGAACTTGCCCTTTATCCCTTCTTTCGAACCTATTTCTTTCGAAGGAAAAGCTGCGCTTTTTATCATCAATTTGGCTTCGGTTTTGGGTATACCAACCGACGATTTGACATCGAATCTAACCCCACCAATATCGCAGTAGGTTCTCATTTTAATATGCATTTCGACTACCAACTTGGATATAAATTCAACTTGAGTACCAAGCTACAAGCCGAAACAGGTGTTCGGTTCAGCCACTTTTCCAATGCCAACATGGCGGAACCTAATTTAGGATTGAACATGCTCTATCTGCACGCGGGTATTGCGAAGAGCATCGGTAAACAAGAGGATTTCATCCGATCTGAAATCCCCAAACTACGACCTTCGCATGAATTTGCCTTCATTTATGCCGTCGGGGGAAAACACACTCGAGCACTGCAAAGCACTATCTACTTTACCTCATCGCTGAGTGCAGAATATACCTACAGAGCACTGCATCGGTTCTTTTTCGGAACCGGAATCGACTTATTTTACGATTCATCCACCAAAACAGAGCTAAGTGTGAAACCCAATAGTACTTTTCAACCAAGGGACAACTTCAGCAGTGGTATCCACTTGTCACAAGAAATTGCCTATGGAAACTTTAGTTTCATTCTTCAAGAAGGCTGGTATTTAGGCTTGAGGAATCGTTTGCATCCTTCAAAAATGTACAACCGAGGAATCATCCGCTGGCGTTGTACCCCAAACTTTCTGGTTCACATAACCATGAAGTCGCATTTACACATCTTGGATTATCCTGAACTTGGTTTCGGTTATTACTTTAAACGATGAAAAAAACCTCCCTTTTCCTGATTTTCATAGGTATTACGCTTTGTACCTCCTGTAAGAAAAAAGGGATCGTTAGCCATACCATGCTGTTTCAACAGAGTTTTGACACGCTCGTATTAGGAGACCCCTTTGAGGTTGAAATTATACAAGACTCTTTGGATAAAATTGAAATTGTTGGCCATGAACCCTTTGTTTCGAATATCAAGACTACGTACTCGAACAACACCTTGACCATTTCAAAAACCCCAGCAATGGGGTGGTTATTTCCGAATAAAAACAAAATTCAATTAAAAATTCATTTGAGCCACATCTCCAGGATCGTTGCTAATGAAACATGCTTTATTCGAAGCTCCGGCCCAATAATCGGGAATGAACTGGGATTGATTCTTAAAAGTAAACTAAACCAAGCCGACCTGAATATACAATGTAATACCTTCTATTTCTGGAACAATTTCCCCTGCGGTGGTAAACTCAACCTTAAAGGTTCATGTCAAGAGTTAAAGCTTTGGAACTATGCACTCATGCAAATTGATGCCACCTCGCTAATTTGCGGTAACGCGCGTGTTGAGAATTCTTCCAAAGGAGATATACGCTTTCAATGCAACGATAGCTTATTCTATAAAATTAAGGGCGAAGGGAATCTGCATCTCTACGGATTCCCCCCCAATATTTACAATCTTGGCTCCAATGGTTCAGGAAACTTGATATTTCATTAATCAAAGCGTAACCAATGAATCACCTCTCGTTACCGAGGCATGAAATACATCCTTCTTTTTCTCCTTTTTCCTCTTGCGTGCATTGCTCAAGACTCCCTTGTCGTTCACTTTGAGTTGAACAAGGACCAACTTAATCCACAAGAAGCGATCAAGCTCAAGAAATCGCTGGTGGGAAAAAATATTTCCATCGACCGTATCATTGGATCGACGGATTCTTTGGGACATCAATTTTACAACCTCGATTTATCCTTGCGAAGGGCGAGAAATATTAAAAGCCTGTTGGATTCATTGATGCCAAATTCAAGTAAAAATGCCGAATTTCAAGGTATAGGAGAACTTCCCACTGGAAATCTACTTGACCGAAAAGTCGTTATCTATTATCAACAAAAAGCGGATAACTTGGCCACAAAAATAAATGCAGCAAAGGTTGGTGATAAAATAACCTTGAAAAACCTCAATTTTGAACCAGGACAGGATGTATTACTTCCCTCCTCCGAGGGCGCCATTCGAGAACTTCTTGAAATCATGAAAGCTAATCCTAAACTTAAAATCGCTATTGAAGGCCATATTTGCTGTTCGGAGGAAGATGACCGCAATTTATCGGGCCTTAGAGCAAAAGTGGTACACGACTATTTATTAAACAATCAAATTAAAAGCTCCAGAATAAGCTACAAAGGATATGGAAGTAAAAGACCCATTTATCCCTTACCTGAAAAAACGGAGGCGGAAAGAATTAGTAACCGTCGAGTCGAAGTGCGCATTTTATCGACCCAATAAAATTACTTATGAAATCATTCGACATAACCTTAAAACGTAAATTAAATTAAAACCAAATGATTGCTAAAACGATTTTACTATTAATAACGCCATGGGTCCTACTACATTTCCCTGAATCAAATTATTCAAAAATGGAAGATAAAACGATGACCGTTGGCCAAATCAATTTCTCAAATAACCCTGAAGGAAGCGAACGCATCGAAGATATGTCCAATGGTGAAGAGCTAAAAATGCTAGGTCTAATCAATGCTTTGAGAAAGAAAAAAGGACTCAATGCCTTGACCTTGAACACCTCACTGCAATATGCTTGCAGATACCACGCTGCTGATATGGCAAACGAAGGGTACTTTGAACACGACACCTACAACAGGATCGATGGTGATTTGGAACTTTCCCTCGGTGCGTTTGAACGCTGTAAACGCTTTTACCAAAAAGATGGCTATGTCAATTCAGAAAATATTGCTGCTGGTGATCATAAGGCTTCTGATGCCTTCGAACTTTGGTTGAATAGTCCAGGGCACTACCAAAACATGCTGAACAAGGAAGCAAAATCCATCGGACTAGGTTACTACCACAATGAGGATAGCGAATATGGAGATTATTGGGTGATGGAAACGGCCACTCAATAACCTCTGCATAACCATTAGCTGCTCAGTATTTCGATCGATCATTTCAAGTAAGATTTCATTATTAATTCCAAAAAGGAAGGAAACCTGAACCAATTGAAATAACCCTTAACTTCGTGGCAAATTCCCAACATTATGGCCACAACCCTTATCAAAAACGTTCGAATCATCAACGAAGGAATCGACCGAATAGGAGATGTTTTCCTACGCAACGAACGTATTGAACGGATCGATGGTACCATCGAGCTTGCAGCCGACTGCGTCATTGAAGGAAATGGTCGCTTACTGATCCCAGGAATGATCGATGACCAAGTCCATTTCCGTGAACCTGGTCTGACCCACAAAGCAAGCATTGCCTCCGAATCGCGAGCAGCGGTCGCGGGAGGTATCACCGGATTCATGGACATGCCGAATACGCTTCCAAATACCTTAAGTTTGGATTTATTGGAAGATAAATACCAGCTGGCACAGCAATCCTCTCTGGCCAATTACTCGTTTTTTATGGGCATCAGCCGTTCCAACATGGAAGAAGCGCTGAAAGTTGACAACGAGTGGGTTTGTGGTATCACCGACGATGGACTGTATTTTAACCAAGAAGGGAGCATTTTATGCAACCACCCCGATTTTCTCGACCAATTATTCCAACGTTGTTCGACACTGGTGGCGTTGCATTGTGAAAACGAACCGGAAATCCATCGCCAATTGGCGCATTATGCCTCGATTTATGGAGAAAACATCCCCTTCGAATTGCACCCTATAATTCGCTCAGAGCAAGCATGTTACGACGCCACCAAAACGGTCGTTGAAATCGCAAAACGCCACGGAAACCGTTTGCACGTTTACCATGTATCTACCGAAAAAGAAACGCACCTGTTTGAAGCTTCCTTACCCCTTCGCAACAAACGCGTCACGGCGGAGGCTTGCGTTCATCACCTGACTTTTTCGGATGAAGAATACGCAACGAAAGGAGCTTTAATCAAATGGAATCCTGCGGTCAAAACGGCCCAAGATCGTATTGGACTCGTAAGAGCGCTCAAAGAAAATCGTTTGGATATTGTCGCAACAGACCATGCGCCGCATACCTTGGAAGAAAAACTTAAACCCTATCAAAAATCTATGTCCGGTGGTCCGTTGGTGCAGCATGCCCTTCCCGCATTGCTGGAGTGGTACCATCGTGGGGAATTGAGCCTTACGGAAATTGTAGCTAAAACCAGCCACAACGTGGCAGAATTGTACCGAATGGTCGATCGAGGCTACCTGCGCGAAGGATATTTCGCAGACTTAGTGCTCATTGATTTGAACAACCCTTGGTCAGACAGCGATACCAACCTCTTGTATAAATGCGGTTGGTCGCCCTTCGAAGGAAGGAGCTTTAAGAGTAGAATATGCAAAACATGGGTGAACGGTAACTTGGTTTATGACGAAGGACGTTTCAATGACTCAATCAAAGGAAAACGATTACAGTTCGAAAAAGACCGGATCTAAGTGGTGTTAAATAGGAAACTTTACGAAGGTAAACGCTTGTGCATCGCTACGAAACATGCCAAGGAACGGGTTATTGCGCCTATCCTACAAACCGCTCTGGGGGTAAAATGCGAAGTGGTTGAGGGATTGGATACGGATTTACTTGGAACGTTTTCGGGAGAAATTGAAAGGACCTTATCCCCCTTAGAAGCAGCGAAAGAAAAATGCCGAAGAGCAGGTGAACTTTCTTCATGCGATTTAATCGTAGCCAACGAAGGATCGTTTGGACCCCATCCCTCGTTCTTTTTTGCCCCTGCAGGCGATGAGATTATGGTGCTATGGGATCGATCCATGGACCATTTTGTGGTAGTTCGACACCTCACAACGGAAACGAATTTTGGAGGCATTGACTGCACGAATTTTCGACAGCTTAAGGACTTTGCCCTTAGTATTGGGTTTCCAGAACACGGTTTAATGCTTAAATCCACGAGCAATGACGGCTTAAAAATCACCAAGGATCTGAACCACTTTGAAGAACTGGAGACCGCTTTTGAAGAACACCTCAAGCAACATGGAAAATGCAGTGTTGAAACAGATATGCGTGCCATGCGTAATCCAACTCGCATGAAATCTTTGGAAATACTCACCCAAAAATTGGTGAGTACCGCCAATTCCTTGTGTCCAAAATGCCAAACACCTGGATTTTCAGTTACCGGTTCCAAACCAGGACTTCCCTGTTCTTTATGCTTACAGCCCACCGAAAACGTCCTCATTCACCTCCTTTCCTGCACCAAATGTCATTTCACCGAAGAATTATGGTATCCTCACGAGGTAAAAAATGCGGATCCTATGCACTGTAATCACTGCAATCCTTAAACTATGAATGCTCAATTATTGCTCGAAAATCTTACCAATCCAGCCCTGCTATTTTTCATCTTGGGAATCATTGCTGTTGCCGTAAAAAGCGATTTAGAAATCCCCGCAAATTCATCGAGATTCATTGCTTTATATTTGTTGTTCGCCATTGGGTTCAAAGGGGGACAGGAATTATCGCACGAGCATTTTACCGCTGAAATTGGGTGGAGCATGGTCTTTGGCCTGGTACTTTCAGCCGTTATTCCAATTTATGCCTTTTATTTGCTTCGTTTAAAATTGAACGCGTCCGACGCTGCTGCAACGGCCGCAGCCTATGGTTCGGTAAGCGCCGTAACGTTCGTGACCGCTATCACCTTCCTTGAATTTCATAAACTGAACTCCAGCGGTCACATGGTCGCCGTAATGGCCTTAATGGAATCCCCTGCGATTATTGTTGGGCTTATACTGCTTTCATTTTACAAAACCAACGAAAATAATATCAATACCCAAGAAGTAGTTCGACATGCCTTAACGAACGGCAGTGTTGTACTCATCCTAGGCAGCTTGCTCATCGGTTATTTGGCTGATGCAAAACAAGCGGAAGGCATCAAACCGTTTACCAACGAACTTTTCAAGGGCTTCCTCGCTATTTTTCTATTGGACATGGGGATTTCCAGCGGTAAAAAACTTAAAACCTTCTTTTCGTACGGTTGGTTTCCAATTGCGTTTGCGCTAATATTCCCATTGTTGAATGGAATGACGGTAGCCTTATTGAGCGGATTAGTTACCTCCGATCCTGCTAACCGCTTTATTTTTGCCGTGCTTGCGGCCAGTGCTTCCTACATCGCTGTTCCTGCCGCCATGAAAATATCCGCTCCAGAGGCAAATTCAGGGTTGTTTTTACCCATGGCATTGGCCATTACCTTTCCAGTGAATATCACGATCGGTTTTCCTCTTTATTTCAGTTTAATCCAATAAAAAAGGCCGGCGTTCGCCGACCTTTACTTGATAGAAGACTCATTTATTGCTTGACTACCGACCACTGTGCACTACCCACATCGCTTTTCAACGAAACGCGGTACATTCCAGGAGCCCAGTCTTTCAGCGAAAGTTCGTGCTCCGAGGCATCCTTCAGCGTTTGAACTACCATTCTTTTTCCATCCATGGAGTAAACCTCAATGACTCCCTCTTTAACGCTCGCTTTTTCAAAAGAAAGGTAAACTTTGTCGTTCGTAGGATTGGGATAGAGCACCGCATTGGCAAGTCCTGTTTCATCCAATGAAACTTGAGAACCGACCACCACTTCCAAAGTATCGCCGCAACCGTTGGCATCCAATACCATCACCGTGTAGGTCCCTGCAGCTAGACCGCTGATTGAGGCAGTTGTTTGTCCTCCAGGCATCCAATAATAGGTGTAACTCGGTGTCCCACCCGATACGGTAACGGTAGCGGTACCGTCCATCCCCATCATTTCATCAGTAGATGAAGTAGTTACCGAAACGGCAGTGGGCTCCGTAATGTTAACGGTCGTAGAGGCGGTACAACCAAAAGCATCGATAACCGTAAATGTTTGTGGTCCTGAACTTAGGGAGAAAGAGCCAATACCTGTGTAAGGTGCGGTTCCACCAGTTGCAGATACATTAACCATAGCCATACCACCAGCGCATAAAATCGGACTTATAACCGAGATGTTACCCACAAGGGCAACGGGTTCAGTTATCGTTAAATTTTCTGTAATTATACACCCATTGGCATCGGTAACGGTAACCGTATAGGTTCCGGCAGGCAAATTACTGACGCTTTGCGTGGAAGCGCCATTCGACCATGCATAGCTTAAGGGTGCCGTCCCGCCAACTACATTGACGGTTGCAGAACCAGAGGCGGATCCATTGCAATCGATGTTGGTGGCAGTTGCACTGGAACTCAGGTTGCATAGCGGAACAGGAACACAACCATTAGCAGGTGCCTGCGTGTAATTGAACACTAAACTTGGGCAGGGGAACAGCGTTGGAATGCCCCCGTTCATCACAAGGTTAACCCCAGGCTCATGATAAATCACGTGAATTCCACCGCTCATTACAATCGTGGCGCCGGTTTTAGCATACACCGTGTCAATTCCTCCCCCAGTGATCATCGTGGCTCCTGACTCTAAATAAATTTTCATGATTCCTCCATCGGTGTAGAGCGTGTCGTTTTGACAAACCCATTGGGGGGTAAAACCACCATTCACGACTTGATAGCTGTTAACTACATTTGAATTCGCATACAGTATTGGTCCCGCTAGATTGGTTACACATGCAGTAGTAGTCGCTTGACAACCTGCAGCATCCACAACCACCACTGTGTAACATCCTGAAGGAAGCATTGATTGATTTTGAGTTGTACTTCCATTATTCCACATAAATGAATATGGCGGAGTTCCACCATTTACTGTTAAGTTAATCGTTCCATTAGGTCCGCCCCCCATGGCATTATTAACACTTGCCGTAGCGGTAAGGTTACACGATTGGACAGGCGTATACACAAAATCATCGATTCCTATAAAATCGGAATTATTACCGTTCGGCCCCCCGTTTGGAACGTAATAGCGAAAAGCGATTCGACCTGAAGTTGGTACCGCCAAACCCGAAACGGTAATGGTGTATTGTGTCCAAGTGGAAGGATAACCCGCAGCCGTTAGGGCAGGATTTACTTCAAGCAACAAATTCGAAAAATCCCCCACGGAAGTGTTGGTCGCTCCAACGTTGGTACTCGAACCATTGGTACTCATACGAACTTGCAGGTTGTCGGGATAAATTCCACCGGTTGATCGGGTGTAAAAAGAAATAACATCGCCGTTACTTAAGTTGAGCGTTGGTGTGATTAACCAATTGCTAATCGTAGCTGCGCCAGCAACTGCATTAAAATTTGAAGCAATGTAGGAGTCCACCGGAGCCGAATTCTCAGGAAAAACTGCAGAACTTCCTTGTACCCAATTCGGATTGCTTCCAATTGGCGTACTCAGGTTTTGCTGATTCCAACCCGCGGCCGTTAGACCTGCTACGTTGGCAAAGCCCTCATTAATGGCTTGGGAAAAAGATGACCCTAAGGTAAAAAGGCATAAAGCTGCCAAGAATAAACGTGTTTTCATAAAGTTAAGTTTAACCCAAAGTTAACTTAAAACAATGAAAAAATAGAAAACATCGAACTTTTTTCTTGCCTACTTCAAATAGCGAAAATCTTGTCCAGCTTTAATGGATTTCACCGTTTCAAAGATTAAGGCAATGCAGGACTCTACGTCTTCTTTTCGTACCATTTCTACCGTGGTATGCATGTAGCGCAGGGGCAAAGAAATCAGCGCACTGGTTACACCTTCATTGGAGTATGCAAACGCATCGGTATCGGTTCCGGTAGAGCGTGAAACGGCAGCCCGTTGAAACGGAATCTTGTTTTTCTCGGCTACTTTGATGATCTGTCGCAAGAAATTGTTTTGCACTGCAGGACCATAGGTTAATACAGGACCCTCGCCCGACTTTTGGTCTCCGTTTTCAATTTTGCTTACCATGGGCGTTCCAGTGTCATGGCAAACATCGGTAATGAGGGCCACATCCGGCTTGATTCGATGGGCAATCATTTCTGCACCGCGCAAGCCTATTTCCTCTTGTACGGCATTCACCACATAAAGGCTATAGGGCAAACTCACTTTTTTCTCCTTGAGTAAACGTGCTACTTCCGCGATCATGAAGCCCCCTACTCGGTTATCCAAAGCCCTTCCAACGTAACGGTTTTTATTGAGGACCATGAATTCGTCCTCGAACGTGGCAACACAACCTACATGTACTCCAAGTTTTTCCACTTCTTCTTTGGTCGAACATCCGCAATCCAAAAAGATGTTTTTCAGGCTGGGTGCTTCGTCCTTCGTATGTCGCATGTGAATCGCAGGCCAACCGAAAACCGCACGAACAATGCCTTTATCCGTATGGATATTTACACGTTTCGACGGTGCAATCATGTGATCGGAACCGCCATTTCTTCGCAAATAGATGAAACCATCGCTGGTAATGTAATGTACGAACCAAGAAATCTCATCGGCATGCGCTTCGATGACAACCTTGTAGGGCATTCCGGGGTTAATAATGGCCGCCACGGAACCGTAATTATCCACGATGAATTCGTCGGCATAGGGCCGCATATAATCCATCCATAATTTCTGTCCGTGCGATTCAAAACCGGTGGGACTCGCATTGTTGAGGTATTGTTCTAAAAATTTTTCTGATTTGGTGGTGATAATTTTTTTCATGGGTTATTTCATTAACGTAACGTTTCCTTTCGTGATTTTCTCCAGTCCACCGTAACAGGTAACCTGAAGGTAGTAGTCGTAGACATCCGGATCGAGTTTTCTTCCTTGGAAGATTCCATTCCACCCGTAATTTACATCGGTCGATTCAAACACCATTTCGCCCCAACGGTCAAAAACTCGAAACAGCATTTTTTCCACGAATAAGCCCCTCACGTAGAGCACGTCGTTATTACCATCGTTGTTGGGTGAGAAAGCATTCGGAACAAAAACATAAGGCAATTCGCAAATGATTTCATAGACCTTTACTTCAGCCGTATCGCTCACCGAACAAACCCCATCGGAAACAATCAGCGTAAATACTGTGCTTTCGTCCACGGTTGCTTCCGTCGTTTGAGCATTGGGATTTAGAACACCTGTGGAAGGAACCCACTGGTAAAAAGGAAAGCCGGAAGGGCTACCAGTTAAGGTAACCGTTGATCCCGGATTGACGATTGGAGGATCCACCGAAGCTTGAACCAAACTCGGATTGATATATGAGACAAAAACGAACATGGAATCCTCTACAACGCACCCGTTCGAACTCGTAGCCTGCAAATAGAGGTATTGGTTTGCGGAAGGCGTAATGCTCACCGAAGCCTGGTTGCTCGGGCCTTGAATGATGTTCGCGGGGGACCATTGATAGGTGAAGGACTCTTGCGAACTATTGACGGCGGTGTAAAGCGTGGGAGAATTCAAACAAACGGAATCAGGGCCGCTAATGCTGATCGACTCCGAGAAAACCTGAATTTCGATGGAATCCGAATAGAAACAATTCCCGTTATCGGCACTCAGGTAAAATACGGCATTTGTTGGAACCAATAATTCCAGCGAGGAATCAGCCACCGTTGCATTCAAAGTATCGCTAAACTGGTTGCTGCTTGACCAAATAAAATTATTAGCTCCTCCAAGGATATTCGAAGGTATAAGCACCAGCGAAGTGTCCGTACAGAGGTATATGTTATTCGGAAGGTTAAACGAAACGTTGGGATAAACAGTGATTACCACAGTACTCGTATCCGAGGCATTGCACACGGTATCGAGCACAATTAATTCCGTGATATATTGTCCAGGCTGCACGTAGGTCACCTGCGGTTCAAAATTCACAGAATCCACCGTTCCGTTCCCAAAATCCCAATAAAAATTGGTAGTAGCGGAAGAAGAATTGTTAAAATCTATGGTTACAGGACTGCACCCGTTTTGAGGACTGGGTTGATACGCAGCGACTACAGGAACGCCAAACTCCACAAATATACTATCCGTTTTTGAGCAATATCCGTTGGAAGCCGACGCATAGTACCAGCCCGGAGTATTGCTGGTTACCAGATAATTGGGATCGTTTGGCCCTGAATTAATCGGTGGCGTGAAAGCAGGGTTCGTCGACCAAAGGTATTGGCTTGGCGCTCCGTTGGTATTAATGGTTAACAAATAAGGATTGTTGGAACACAAAGCAGCGGTGTCCAATAGGGTAAAATTAATGGAATCCAACACCGTTATGGTTGTCATGGCGGTATCGGTCAATGCACATACGCTATCGGTAACGTACAAATAAACCTGGTAGACTCCAGGATTTTGATAGGTGATTGTTGGATTGAAAATACTGGAAGTGGTATTGTTGTTTCCAAAATCCCACAAATAATCGTCGTTGAGCGTGGAGAAATTATTGAAGGTTACCTGAAAATCTTCGCAGCCCACCGTTTGGTTCGCGATGAACTCGGCTGAAGGTATCAAGTCAAAATCAAATTTAAAGAGCAGGTTGTTGCAATTGCTGCTGTTATTAACGCTCGAATAAGCCCCTGGTGTAATGGGGAAATCACTGTGCCCTCCGCATCCACCGCAAACGGATTGATATACCACCCCATTTTTATCGAACCGGCTCGTACCTCCGTCAACGTGTTCGGTGGAAGTATTTCCGCCCATGTAAGAAGCATAGAGCAAACTTAAAAAGTCATGTTCCAATACCATCAAGTAGAAATCAAATCCTGTGGTATTGGGTTGATAGGCATTTCCCGAAATCGGCATTCCGGAAATTGGAACGTTCTGTAATATATTGGCGCCCCAACCGGAAATATAAATGTTTCCACAAATGTCTACCAAGAAAGCTGCCGGTGAGATATTGATTTGGCTGCTGCCGTTTCCAATCGTCGTTGAAGCCATGTTGGTCGACAAGTTATTCGACATCTTAATCACAAATTGACTGGAATTCGAATTCGTATAAGGAGCGTTCCATGTAGGAAAAACACCTCCTTCCGACTGCCCGAGCACGAAAACATTGTTGTTTCGATCCACTTCAACAAAAAAGGCTTGGTCGTATTGCGTCCTTCCGAGATATGATCCTGCGGTAATGGAAGTACCCGATGGATTCAATCGAATAACAAAACCGTCGGTTTTTCCTCCCTGATAATTGGCCCAAAGACCACCTACCGTACCCGGAAAATTGGAAGACGAAGTTCCGCCACAGGTTAAAATGTTGTTCAACGTGTCCACTTTCACGGAATAGCAAGCATCGTTCTGTGTCCCTCCTAGATAGGACGAAAATTGTACATTCGTCAAGCTCGGATTCATACGAAAAATAACGCCATCCTGCCCTCCTGCAAGGCTAGGCTGAAAGGCATTTTGCGTTGGAAAATTTAGGGATCGAGTGCAACTAGCTACCAAGATATTTCCGCTTTGATCCAAAGAAATTTCCCCGCGAAACTGGTCCCCATAATTCGTTGTAAGGGAGTCGTAGGAGGCAACGCTATTGTAGGGCAGTGAATTTACTTTATAATTCACCCCATCGTTACCAGTCCCACCAAAGTACGTTGAGGCAAGCAAGCTTTGACCATTTGAACTGATTTTGGAGACGAAAAGATCGGTGCCTTGGGTTAAGAAATAAACCCCATTGAATAAAAAATTGGCATTAGCTACTCCCCCGGCATGGTTACTTTGAAAGGCTCCTGCTGTCGTGGGAAAATCAACGCTGGAAGTTGCACCAAAAATTAAAATGTTGTTCAATGAATCACATATCATGCTATTGGCGGTTTCCGTTCCTTGCACCATATCGCCCCCTCCCAAAAAGGTCGACCAAAGCAAGGCGGTTCCCGTTGGGTTGAATTTGGTGATAAAAACATCGGTAATTCCGTAGTTTCCGCCGATTGCTGAAAAATTTCCAACGGGGTCGTAGGCACTCGGATTAGGTATGGGAAAAGCATTTCCGTAAACCATTCCCCCCGAATATGCCTCACCGTTTTGGCCGTAAGTCGCAGTCATTCCAAAGTTATCCGAAAAAGCACCGTTGTAGGTGGCAAACACTAAGGTAGGATCGATGATCAAGGGCAAGGATTTATCGTAATTCCCCAATTTTAGGGTTACCTCATCGCCTTTCACCTTGTAGGAACAAGCAATGGAAATGCGTTCTCCGTTTTTTTCTTGGTAGGCCATAAGCTGTTCCTCCGAGATGGAACCCAAGGGTGTCTTAAGAATCAGGGATCCTTTACGATTAACGGAAATGGAGGTTTGACCTCGGTATTGCAGCTGAATGTCATCAGGATTTCCTTCAGGTCGAACGATGAATCCGTACTCATGTTGTAGTCCATCATTCAGCAAGGTTAAATCAATGCCCGGATACAGACCCTTACGAATGACTTGGGTGTAACCATGCACATCGCTCGCCCAGCGAGCGGAATCTTTACCGATAAAATAGTTTTGGTAATGATTGGTTTTACCGAGTACTTCAACCCCTTGAAATTCTTGAGCATTCACAAACTTCACCTCCACAATGTGCTGCTTTATTGTTGGCTCAACCGGTTGAGCGATTTTTTCATGGGCATGATTCATGGCGCTTAAATCCTGTAGATGATACCACATACGATCTTTCATGATCCACCATTTACCGCCCTCCTTTTCTGCCTTGAACAACACCTCGGACGGCCATTGACCTTTGTTTTCGTAAAATTCCAAAGCTTGCTGAGCCGGCATTGCCTTAAACTTCCCTTGTTCTCTTTGAGAGTAAACCGCCAGCGATGCAGCAACAAAAAGAAATGCTAAATGGAATTTCATCGTCATAAAAATACTGAATAAAACACCAGCAAACAAACACGGTTTTAACGTCGTTGAATTTTATACTTTTGCAATGCACTCATACGGAAACCTCCATGAACAGAATTTCTGCATTATTTGACATCCAATATCCTATCATTCAGGGAGGTATGATTTGGTGCTCCGGTTGGGAATTGGCTTCTGCCGTTTCCAATGCCGGAGGATTAGGTCTTCTGGGTTCGGGATCGATGTATCCCGAAATTCTGCGGGAACAAATTATACGCTGCAAAGCGTCCACAAATCGACCTTTCGGTGTGAATGTCCCCCTCCTCTATCCCAACATCGAAGAACATATCACTTCCATCATCGAACACAAAATACCCATCGTTTTTACCTCTGCAGGCAATCCGAAAACCTACACCGCTCGGTTGAAAGCGGAAGGCATCAAAGTGGTGCACGTAGTTTCGTCGCTTAAGTTTGCCCTCAAAGCCCAAGATGCAGGAGTTGATGCAGTAGTAGCCGAAGGTTTTGAGGCCGGTGGACATAACGGACGGGAAGAAACCACGACGCTGTGTTTAATCCCCTCGGTGAGTCAAGCATTGGAAATTCCGGTAATTGCCGCAGGAGGCATTGGTAGCGGAAAAGCCATGCTCGCGGCACGGATTTTAGGCGCCGAAGGCGTTCAAATCGGGAGTCGTTTCATTGCTACTCATGAATCCAGTGCGCATGAAGCGTTTAAGTCCATGATCCTGAATGCCGAGGAAGGCGACACCAAACTCACCCTGAAAGAGCTTACTCCGGTTCGGCTTCTGAATAATCCGTTTTATCAAGAAATTGTCCGGCATTATGAAAACAATGCGAGCCCAGAAGAACTGGCAGAGCTGTTGGGGCGAGGTCGTGCCAAAAAAGGAATGTTCGAAGGCGACCTTGAACATGGTGAATTAGAGGTAGGACAAGTTTCCTCGATGATTCGAACCATACAACCTGCGGGAGACGTGGTTCGTGAAATATGGCAAGAATACCAAGATGCACTGAACAACCTTCAACGATTAACTTAACAAAAGATGCTCCACTTTCATCGATTTCAATTGGCAAACGGCTTAACGGTTATCTTTCATCAGGACAAGACGACTCCCATGGCGGTTGTCAACACCTTGTACGACGTAGGTGCCCGCGATGAGGACCCGAATCGGACGGGATTTGCCCATTTGTTCGAACACCTCATGTTTGGAGGGTCGGTGAATATTCCAGACTTTGACAGTCCTTTGCAACGCGCCGGCGGAGAAAGCAATGCCTTTACCAGCAACGACATCACCAATTACTACGACGTACTTCCATCGCAGAATATCGAAACCGCCTTGTGGTTGGAAAGTGATCGCATGCTGTCGTTGGCCTTTTCCGAAAAAAGCTTGGAAGTACAACGAAGCGTCGTTATTGAAGAATTCAAGCAACGCTACCTGAATCAACCTTATGGCGATGTATGGTTGGAATTAAGACCTTTAGCGTATAAGGTCCATCCGTATCAATGGGCTACGATTGGGAAAGAAATCAGCCACATTGAACATGCCACCATGGATCAGGTGAAGCACTTTTTCGGAACCTATTATCATCCTTCGAATGCCATTTTAACCGTTGGTGGAAATTTTGAAAATGCGCAAATTGAAGACTTGGTTCAAAAGTGGTACGGAGACATTCCCGGAAAAAATAAACCGGCTCGCATGCTACTTCGGGAACCGCAACAAAACGAATACCGCACCTTGTCCTTGGAACGCAAAGTACCGACCCCTGCCTTTTACTATGCGTTTAAAATGTCCGAACGCAAATCCGCAGGTTACTATTTGGCCGATGTGCTTTCCGATGAAATCGGTAAAGAAAAATCCGGTCAATTGGACCTACAACTGAAAAAGGAAAAGGGATTGGTATTGGAAATCTCAGCGTATATTTTGGGATCTCTCGATGAAGGATTGTTCATTGTTTCTGGTAAATTGGTACCCGGAAAATCCTTCGAAGAACTCGATGCTGCCCTATGGCAAGTGCTGGATGGCTTCAAATCCAACCCTATTTCGGAGAACGACCTCCTGAGGTTACGGCGAAAAGCCAAGACTTCCCGAGCCTTCCAAGAACAAGGATTACTCAACCGTGCGATGAATTTGAGTTTTTTCGAACTTTTGGGCGATGCCGAAGGAATCAACCAAGAGGAAACCATTTACAACAGCATCAAAGCCGAGGACCTGCAGTCCTGTGCCAACGAGCTATTTGTGCCTTCCAATTGTTCTCGATTATTCATTCACCCCGAAAAACCTTCCCATGAATCCTAAAATAAACCGTGCGGAAGCTCCGGGCATTCAATTGGAAAGCGAAATCAACTACCTTCAACCGGAGCGATATCTTACCGGAAACGGAATTCCCGTTTTTATTATGAGGAATACCGCAAGCGAAGCGGTTAAAATCGATTTAATGTTCGATGCGGGCTCGAAATACGATGAGAAACCCGTTGCAGGGCTAACCACCGAAATGTTATTGGCGGGAACAGCGGAAAAAAGCATGGCAGAAATCAACGACCAAATCGACGATTTCGGAGGCTATTTCAACGCAAGTGTTAGTGCCGACCATGCCTACCTGAGCATATATGGACTCAACGAATGCACCGTTCCTTTGGTTCAACTGATTGAGGACGCTATTTTCAACGCCGTATTTCCTGAAGGAGAACTCGAACGCATGAAAAAAGAGCGGAAAGAGAAATTAAAGGTTTCTTTGGAAAAAGTAAGCACCCTTGCCCAACGCCAATTTCAAGCAGCCCTTTTCGCTGGTTCGCCCTACGGACGGTTAAATCAACCGGAAGATTTTGCAGAAATTACGAGAGAACACCTGCTGCGATTTTTTGAAAACCAATTTAAGCGCGGCCTGCGCAAAATCAATTGGGTTGGTAATCCAAGCGAGGAGGAAATTAAATCGTTTGTAACCGTTTTTGAACGATGGGCCAACGAGGTCCCAGAACAGCCGTTAGCAGAATTTCAACCCTCCCAAGAGAAAATCGCTCTGGAAAAAAAAGACGCAGTTCAAACAGGGATTCGTATCGGAAAGCTACTTTTTGACCGTTCGCACCCCGATTACCATAAAATGACGGTGGTAAATACCCTACTTGGAGAATACTTTGGCAGCCGTTTGATGTCGAACATCCGCGAAGACAAGGGATATACTTATGGCATTGGGAGTTACTTGGGCGAAAACCAATCCAGCGGTTATTTTGTCATCGCAACGGAGGTAGGTAAAGAGTTCTTAGAGGATACCTTGGTTCAAATCAATTTGGAATTGGAGCGCCTGCGTAATGAACCCGTGCCTCAAGAGGAGTTGGATTTAGTACGAAATTATTTGCTGGGGCAATTCTTGCGAGGTGCGGATGGCCCATTTGCCATGATGGAATTGTTTTCTGTAGCGGAGTCCAAAGGGTTAGACTACGGATTTTATCAGGAGGCCTTAACAACCGTGTTGAAAATCACCCCTGTAGAAATACAATCCACCGCTCATCAACACCTGAATTCAAACGAAATGTTGGTAGTTACCGCGGGATAGCAACTTCTTTTGTTGCTTTTCGTACAATTTTACATGGAACTTTTCGTTCACCCGCGCGCATGAGGCACTTTGTTCTCCTTTTTTGTGTTTTTACAAGCATTAGTTTTGCTAATGCATCCCACGTTATGGGAGGAGAAATCACGTGGCGTTGCGGAGGCAACGGAGGCTACATTTTCGAACTGGTATTTTACCGCGATTGCAACGGCGCTGAAGTCAATGTTTTATCGGAAAATTTACGCGTTTGGAACCACCCGACACTGACCAACATTACCGTTAATTTCATCTCGCGGACCGACATTTCCCCTTCGTGTACTCAGGTTTCCGGTGGACCTCAACCCTTGGATTGTGGGGTGGGTTCAAACGGCGGCAACGGCATTGGTGCCAATGAACGAATTTTATACCGTTCCAGTGAAATCATGATATCTGGCACTCCTCCCAGCCAGGGTTGGATTTTCACGTACGAGAACTTTGCACGATCCAATACCATAACCAACCTCAATAATCCTTCCACCTACGGAATGACCATCTCTGCGACCATGTTCGCCGTTGGCGGAAACAGTGGTTGCCAAGACAATTCCCCACAATTTCAACAAGCTCCATACTTCGTTAGTTGCGTCGGTGATCCCTTTGTTTACAACATGAATGCTGTGGATCCGGACCAAGACTCCCTTTTCATTGAATTTGCCACGCCGCTAAATAATTTTCCGCAAGGCAGTTTTAACCCTCCCACCAATCCTGCTCCCGTCCCTTTCGACCCAGGTTTCTCTTTCACCTCCCCTACGCCGAGTGCTGCACTAAGTCCTGGAAGCATTCCCGCGCAACTCAATCCGCAAAGCGGGGAACTTTCCTTTACCTCCACCTTAGCCGGTAATTTTGTCATAAAAATCCGCGTGTCCTCCTTCCGCATGGGCCAGCTCATATCGCGTGTGGAACGGGAAATGCAATTAAGCGTGGTTCCTTGCCAACCCAACAATGCACCCGTCTTTACCCCTCCATTCGCCGGAGGAAGTTTTTCTACCACCGTCGATGCAGGAAGCTTGGTAAATTTCAACGTCATTGCCTCCGACAACGGATTTTTACAAAACGGCGCCGGACAAACCGTTACCATCAGTGCCACAGGCCCCATGTTTGGCTCCAATTTCACCCTACCAACCGGCTGTGGTATTGAGCCCTGCGCCTTCACGAACGGATTACCTGCAAGCGGACAAGGACAAGCGAATGTCGCGTTCACATGGCAAACCGATTGCGACCACATGATCAATTCCTTCGGCGTAGCCGCCGAATCGGTGCCGTTTTACTTTGTATTTAAAGCCCAAGACAATTATTGCCAAGTTCCTAAAATCACCTATTCCACGGTGGAAATCATCCTTAAAAATCCGGGAATTATCCCAGCACCCAGCCTCAACTGCATTGGTTTCAATAACGGAAACTATACCCTCAGTTGGAATGCTGTAGCCAACCCGCAAAACAGCTTTGTTTCGTACAATGTATACTCCTTGCAAAACGGCCTCATTGCCACCCTCAATTCCATCAACACCACCTCCTATTCCATTCCCGAGGCCCAAGCCAATCAAGATTTTTACCTGGGAGTAGTGTCCGGGTGTAACGGTAGCATTATTAAATTCAGCGATACCTTGAGGCCCCTCGTTCTGCAATTAACCAACCCGCTGAACGGAACTGCAGTACTTCAATGGAACGCTCCCAGCTCAAACCTCAGCGGTGGACAGTATTACATTTACCAGCAAATCGATAACGGTCCGTGGGTACTGTACGACAGCGTTCCTTTTGGGACCACCTTTTACAAGGACACGGTTCGGATCTGCAACGGGATATTGCATTACCAAATCACCTACCCCTACAACAACTGCGTATTTGAATCCAACCTGCCTTCAGGAACCTTTGAAGATATGCTCACTCCGGTTATACCTTCCATTCAAGGAGTAGGATTCGATCCCGCAAGCGGAAACGTGGTATTAACCTGGAATCAAAACAGCCAACCGGATACCTATGGTTATGTGATTTACACCCTCGATGGGAATGGTGTGCTCTTTGAAATTGATACGGTTTGGGGAATTAACAATACCAGTTACACCTACCTACCATCGGGACCCGGTCCTTATACCTTTTCCGTAGCAGCCTTCGATTCTTGTTTTACCAACGCGGTTCCAATCACCTATCAAACCTCGGGAAAAGCACCTTTGAACAGAACGGTCTTACTGAACGGCGGGGTGAATGCCTGCAACCAGTCCATCGACCTGAATTGGAGTACCTACCAAGGCTGGTCCGTGAGCGGATTTGAAATACTCTCTTGGGAAAACGGGACCCTCGTTCCCTTAGGAAATACCAGCGCCCTCAATGCCAGTGTTAATGTAGTTGGCGGAAATACCTACACGCTATACGTTCGTGCTTCCTTGAGCAACGGCAACAGCGTATTATCGAATCCGTTCACCTTCGTGGTGCCTTTACCGGGACAACCCGCCTACCATTACCTGACCGCCGCAAGCGTTAACGGAACGGACGTAGACGTGCGAGTTTACGTGGACCAAAATGCCGGCATCCAGCAAGTGCAAATCGAAAAGGAAACCAGCCCAGGGAATTTTAGCGTAATTGGTACGGCGAACGTCAATGCCAACTATGCAAGTTATGCAGACATCGGTGCCGACGTACAAAACCAAACCAATACCTACCGTTCGCGCTACATCGACACCTGCGGTACCGTTGGGCAAGCATCCAACACCGCAACCACCATTCTTTGCCAAGGTTTCGCTAAGAGCGAACAGCAAATCAATACCCTCAACTGGACCCCCTACCTCGGGTTCGAGGTTGGAGTGGACCATTACGAGGTATACCGCGAAGATGCAGGAGGAGCCCTGACCTTAATTGCGACCCTGCCTCCGGGACAATTCAGCTTCGAAGACAGTGTAAATTCGGGGGATTTTCCCGGTCAAATATGCTACGTGGTGGAAGCGCACGAAATATTGAACAATTACGGAATCCAGGAGCAGTCCCGCAGCAATGAAATCTGCTTGATCTATCCGCCCATCATCCATATCCCTAATTCCATCGTACCCGATGGAATAAATACCGTATTCAAACCCGTTGCAATCAACGTGGACCCTACCAAGTTCTCTATGACGATCATGAACCGCTGGAGCAATATCGTATTTCAAACCAGCGACTTCAACCAAGGATGGAACGGGAAATACGGATCAAAAGACGAATTAGTACCCAACGACATGTACATTTACGTCATGGAATTCTACGACGCAGCAGGAAATCAATACATCAAACGAGGGGAGGTCTATGTTATTCGATAAGGAGGCTAAAGTGCTCGTGATACAAACCGCTTTCTTGGGCGATGTGGTATTAGCCACCAGCTTGATCAATTCCATTAAAGAGCAGATTCCTACCGCAACCGTGGATGTATTGGTTAAAAAGGGCAACGAAGCCCTGCTGCAAGGGCATCCTTCCATCCGTCATGTAAAGACCTTCGACAAGCAGCGAAAATGGCGGGAAATAATCCGCTTAATCCGTGAAAACCGCAGGGAAAAATACAGCCATATCGTTAACATTCACCGGTTCTTTTCTTCTGGTCTGCTTGCAGTCCTGAGCCGAGGTACAACCTTGGTAGGCTTTGATAAAAATCCATGGTCGCGGTTTTACACGCTACAACTGCCCCATCCTGTTATACAGGGCATCCACGAAACCGACCGAAATTTCACCTTGGTATCGGCTTTGGGTATTGAGCGAAAAGCCAAACCAAGTTTATTTCCAAGTGAAAATGCACGGCAAACCGTTCAAACCTATCAACAGGAACCTTACGTTTGTTTCGCTCCCGCATCAGTGTGGGCAACAAAACAACTTCCCATGGAGCAATGGGTGGAGCTTTCAAAAAAACAACATCATGTAATCTACTTATTGGGTGGCCCCAATGACCATACGCTGTGCGAAACCATCAGAACGCAAAGTACAGGACGAACGGTGAATTTGGCGGGTCAACTTTCGCTCATGGAATCGATTGCCCTCATGAAAGGAGCGGTTCGAAATTATGTCAACGATTCGGGTCCATTGCATTTCGCTTCAGCGGTAAATGCCCCCGTGACGGCGTTTTTCTGCTCTACGGTTACCGACTTTGGCTTTGGTCCCTTATCGGAGGATTCCGAAGTTAGAGAAGTTAAAGGATTGGCGTGCCGTCCGTGCGGCTTGCATGGAAAAAAAGAATGCCCCGAAGGGCATTTCAAGTGCGGAAAAGAGCTTGTGGTTTGAGGGGGGATTAGAGCGTCATGTTGGAAGTCAATCCAAGTAAAATTACAGAACAGTGAACATATCAAACGGTAAGTTGATGAAGACGTTTTTACTCATAATCTCCATTGCTCTTTTCAACCATTTGGCAAACGGTCAATGGTTAAAAGGACAAATCGTGGAATTAGATACTGGTATACCCATCGCCTACGCGAGACTGGCTATTCTACATCAGAACAAAGGCGTCGTCTCCGATTCAAATGGTTATTTTCGAATAGACCTTACTCATTTATCCGAGAATGACACCCTAATGGTTTCGGCAATTGGATTTGAAAAAATTAAATTTTTGATAGCCCACTGCAGAATCTATTTCTTACCGCAAGTGAACTTAAGGTTAGAACTAAGTCCAGAAAGCAAAGAACGACAAGAAGTGCTTGTTATGGCAGGAAAACACAAGATTTTAGCAACAGGAAATAATGTTAAATCAACCATGATAATTGCTGGATTTCAAAGCAAAAGTATTGGCGCAGAAATGGGGACCGTTATGAGATACAACAAAAAAAAGAAAGGTCTTATCACCAAACTTCATTTTAACATTGTCGGGAATCCATCCGACACCGTAAAATTCAGAACGAATATATATACATTCGAAAATGATTTACCGGGGAGGAGTTTGCTAAATGATCCTATTTATTTCCATGGTATTCCTCCAAAAGGAGGCATAGAAATCGATGTTACGGAATGGAATATTTATGTTAAGAACGATTGCTTTGTATCCATTGAATTAATAGAGAACATAGGAATGGATGGGATATTTTTTAAATCTGCTTTTTTACGATCCAAAAGTTATGTTCGTGATGCACCAGAAGGCGTTTGGAATAAAGCATTGGCTGATTTAGGCTTTTGGGCAGAAATTAAATTTAAGCGATAATGACCTTGTGCGGAAAAGAGCTGGTGGTTTGAGGGGGGATTTTCACTGGGTGCCGGTCCCTGAGTAGTCCGAAGGACATATCGAAGGGCGCACCCAGGGAAAACATTATTTTATCAAATTCACGTGGCCTACAAATTCCTTATCCTCTTGCGTTTGCAAGACCTGGAAATTCAATACCCACGTGTACGTACCCGATTGACAGTTCACACTGTTAGGACCGTAGCCTCCGTCCCATCCAATCGCTTGGTCACGGGATTCGAAAATCAACTCTCCCCAACGGTTGTAAATCCTGAACCAATAGGTTCCTGGTTTATACCCCTGGGAAATAATCGGCTGGAAGAACTGGTTTTTCTCGTCGTCGTTGGGCGTAAAGGTATTCGGAACGTAATAAATCAAGTTTTCCTCCACGTGAATGCTTACATAGGCTGTATCACTACAACCCACTTCGTTCATAGCCGTCATGGATACCAAATAATCCGCTGCTTCCGCAGGAAACAAATGCGTAGGTTCAAACCCATAACCGTAGGAACCGTCGCCAAAGTTCCATTCGTAAGAAGATGCATTTTCTGAATTATTCGTAAACTCCACCAAAGGGTTCAAGGTTGTTACCCATGTAGGATCCGCGCCAATGACCGCCACCGGACTGTCATATACGCACATGACATCGAGGTAGGTCTCGTTCGTAGTACACCCTTGCGGATTGGTAACGGTCAAACTCACATCATAGCATCCGTTGGTTGTATACTGATACCCCACCTGGCCCACTTGCTGAGTGGTAGCGCCGTTGCCAAAGGTCCATTGGTAATTCCAAGACGGATTATAAACATCGGCCGTAAACACCACATCTAAAAGACCGCAACCAATTGAATCCGAATAACTGAACCCAGGATTTGGGCTCGGAGAAATGCTCACCGGTTGCATGGTACTATCGGTACAACCAGTAAACGGATCGGTTGCCACCAAGGTCACGTTATAAGAACCTACCGCAGGAAACTGATGTGATGGATTCGATAAGTAACTGTTGGTTCCATCTCCAAAATGCCACAAGTAGTCGTAAACACCCACCGAATTATTCTGAAAAGCAATTGGCGTTAAATCGCAATACGGCGGGTTCAGTGGCGCAAAAGCCACGGTAGGCCAAGGATTTACCACCACGTTCACTATTCCATTTCCAACGCATCCGTGCGCTAATGTAGTTGCTGTTACATTGTATTGTACTGATTGAGGCGTATTGGTGGTTTGAATCAAGTTATCGTTGATCGTACCCGAACTTTGAACCGGATTCGAGGTCTCATTGATCACCAAAGGATTAGGTGTCGCATACCATGTAAAGGTACTCGGCAAATCCGCATTCAGGGTATAAGCGACATTTTGGTCGGGACATATTGCCAAGTTTACGGTATCCACATTCGGAGCAGGGTTTATAGTCACGGTAAAAGAGGTGGTTTGTCCGGGACATTGCACATTTCCATTGACGAATAATGGCGTCACAGTAACCGTGGATTGAATAGGGGCTTGGGTTGGATTATTGGCCACAAAAACAGGAATATTCCCCGTACCCGTGGAACCAAGTCCAACTGCCGCATTGGAATTTACCCACGAGAAAGTGCTTCCTCCAATCGGCCCAAGAATCGGTACCACGGCAGAATTCGTCCCCTCGCAAAGGATGAGGTTATTCAAAGGAAACACCGATGGTTCTGGATTCACCACAATTTGGAAGGTATCTTTGGCTCCAGGACAGCTTACCCCATTGAAGGTAAACAAGGGAGAAACCACTACCGTAGAGCTGATCGGAGCAAATCCTGGATTATTGGCCACAAAAGCATTCAGCGAGTCGATACCCCCCGCAGGCGCACCAACGTTTGCTCCTGCCGTATTCCAAGCATACGAGGAACCAACAGCTGTTCCGCTGAATAGTACCTGAGGTTGCCATTGGTTGTGACACAAATTCAAATCTGGATTGGGTGTAACCGATGGCGTTGGGTTTACAAACACCCAAATCGGAATAATGGGACTGCTGCATCCGTTCACCACCGAAGTTCCAATGACATGGTATTGAACCGTTTGAACAGCACCCGTGGCGTTCACCAACTGATCGTTGATTTGAGACGATATGGTCAAAGCTGTGGTCTCCCCTTGCACGTTCACGTTCGGGTCTGCATACCAGTTGAAGGTAACGGCAGTGTTGGCCACCAGGTTCAAATTTACGTTGCCGTTACTGCAAATCGTGACAGAATCTTGATTCAACAGCGCTAATGGAGGTTTTACAATGACCGTAATGGTTTGCGACGGGCCCGTACAATTGCCCTGAACGGAGGTAGGCGTCACCGCATAAACCACCACTTGATTCTGATTGGATGTATTTACGAGTACGTCGTTGATTACCCCACCGGTATTGGTCAAAATGGATTCTCCCGTTACGTTTGGATTGTTAATCGTACAGAACCACGAGAAAGTTGAAGGAATGTTCGCCGATAATACGGCATTGACTCCAGATCCGCTGCATATCTCCAAACTCTGAGGAATGTTCAACAGCACATCGGGTTGTACCTGAACCACCACAAAGGAATCTGGTCCAACGCAGCCTGCCGCGGTCGTTGGCGTAATAGTGTAGGTCACCAACTGAGGTATACTGCTGGTATTGGTCAATGAATCATTGATGCTATTCGACGTTTGCGTGGTGGTTAATTCACCGTTGACGTTGTTATTCTGGGTGGCAAACCATGCAATGTTCGAAGGAATATTCGTTCCAATGTTGACCGCTAAGGTTTGATTGTTGCAAATGACCGTATCGTTGAGTGGATTCACATAAGGTATGGGATTTACCGTAACCGAATAGCCTCCTTGAGGACCGTTGCAGCTCTGACCTTGGAAGGTAAATATCGGGGTAATGACCACATTTCCGATCAAAGGTTGTGTTCCAGGATTCGTTGCATTGAACGCATTGACCGTATTGCTGCCGCTCGCCACCAAACCTATAGCTGTGTTGGAATTGGTCCAATTGTAAGAAGTTCCCGATCCGTTAATTGGTGTCGCTGGCACGGCAACTTGAGGGCAATAACTTTGATTATTGATCGGCGCTACCGAAGGAATAGGAAGCACATAGTACGTGAACGTTTGAGCTTGACCCGGACAAGAAATGCCTTGAAAGAAAACAGGCGTCACAGTAACGGTGGAAGATGCTACGGCATTGGTGGCATTCATACCCGTAAATGGTGCAACGCTGTTGTTTCCTGAGGCGGCAATTCCAATCGCAGGATTGGCTGCAGTCCATTGATATTGGGTTCCTGTTCCCGTAAAATTCAGCAGCTGGGTAGTACTGTTGGCACAAACGTATTGGGATCCCGGATTCGTGACACTCGGAGTTGGATTGATTTGATAGGTAAAACTTTGAGGAGCTCCCGGACAAGAAACGGTGTTTTGAATAAAGGCTGGGGTGATGGTAATTTGTGCGAATTGAGCTGCATTTCCATTATTCACCGCATTGAACGCCGCAATATTGCCACTTCCCGCAGCCGGAATTCCAATGGTGGGTATGCTGTTCGTCCAATTATAGGTTGTATTCGCAACGGCCCCGTTGAAATTAACCGCAGCGGTTGGGGAACCGTTACAAACGATTTGGTTGTTAGGGGCTGTTACCGTAGGAGTAGGACTTACAAAAATGGTAAACGTGGTATTGCTTCCAGTACAGGTAACTCCATTGGCTGTAAACTGAGGCGTAACGGTGACCAAGGCATTTACGCTTAGCGCACTTGCATTCGTAGCCTGAAATGACGCCAAGGACAATCCGGTTCCCGAAGGAACTAAGCCAATAGTGTTGTTGTTATTGGTCCAATTGTACGTGGTACCCGTTCCTGCAAAATTGACCACAGGTGTGTTCGACTGGTTACATACCGTAATATTGTTGATAGGGTTTACCACCGGAGTTGGATTCACGGTAATGGTCATTTGTTGGCTGTTGCCTGAACATGTCACTCCGCCGTTCAAGTACTGCGGTGTAACCGTTAATGTTCCAACTAAGGGGTTTGCGTTGCTGGCATTCGTAGCGGTAAAGGCGGCGATATTCCCGTTACCAGAAGCTCCTAATCCGATACCCACCGTATTGTTAGTCCAAGCATAGGTCGTTCCCGTACCTGAAAAAACTACCGCTTGCGTCGACGAATTGTTGCAAACTACTTGGCTTGTTAATGGATCAAGGCTGGGGGTAGGATTTACCGTAATGGTAAACGCTTGTGGCAATCCCGGACAACTCGCATTTCCACCGGCAAAGTTAGGAGTAACGGTTACGGTACCCGAAATCGGCACTTGCCCGCCATTCGTAGTGGAAAAGGCTGCAATGTTTCCGCTTCCGGAAGCTGCTAATCCAATCGCGGTATTGCTATTATTCCAACTGTACGATGTACCATTTCCCGAGAAATTAACTGCTTGGCTCAAATTACCGTTGCAAATCACTTGGTTCGGAGGAAGTTGTACCGTTGGGGTTGGATTGATGGTAATGCTGAAATTCTGAGGTGACCCCGAACAACTCACCCCATTTCCAGTGAATACAGGAGTCACGGTTAATTGGGCCGTAACTGGATTTATCGCATTATTCACCGCAGTAAATGGATTAATGTTGCCCGTTCCCGAAGCGCCTATCCCAATGGTTGCGATGCTATTGGTCCAATTGTACGAAGTTCCTGTACCGGTAAATGAAATTTGAGCGGTTGTTGCTCCATTACACAAGGTTTGACTCGCCGGGATGTTGGCCGTTGGTAAAGGATTCACCGTAATCGTGAAGTTCGAGCTGGATCCTGAACACGTGACACCGTTATTGAGGTATTGAGGAGTCACCGTAACCGTTGCAACTACTGGCGCAGAATTGATGACATTGGTTCCAGTAAAAGAGGCAATGTTGCCCACCCCTGCATTCGCTAACCCTATGGAAGGAGTGGTATTCGTCCAGTCATAAGAAGTACCCGTTCCGCTGCAAACGATGGCGGTGGTGTTCGTGTTATGGCAAATAACTTGATTATTAATAGCATTAACACTGGGGGTTGGGTTCACCGTGATGGTTGAATTCGAATTATTACCCGCACACGTTACACCCGCGTTGGTAAAGGACGGAATGACTCCAATGGTGGCTGTTAGCGGGGTAGATCCAGGATTCGTCGCAGGGAACGGAGCAATGTTTCCGGATCCAGAACTTCCTAAACCAATAGACGTGTTGGAGTTCGTCCAAGCATACGAGGTTCCCGTTCCACTGATGGTGATCAAGGAACTGTTCGTTCCGTTGCAAAAGGTAGTGTTCGAAAGGGCTGTAACCACGGGAATCGGATTCACCGTTATGGTAAATGTTTGCGCACTTCCCGGACAGGTAACGTTGTTGTTGGTGAATTGCGGAGTAACCGTTACGGTCGAGGTAACAATGGCTGAATTGGATGGGTTCAAGGCGGTAAACGATGCAATATTTCCGGTACCACTGGCTGCGAGGCCAATAGAGGTTAGGCTATTCGCCCAAGTGTACGAAGTTCCAGTACCTGAGAAGGCAACCGGAGCAGTGTTGGTGTTATGGCACACCACTTGGTTCGCAGGGGCAGTTACCGCAGGCGTTGGGTTAACGGTAATGGTGTAAATCGTTCCTCCACCCGGACAAGCAACGTTCCCCGGAGTAGTTGCTGATGCGCTGATTTGAACCGTTTGTGCCGTTGAAGCGCTGTTTACAAGGGTGAATGCAGGAATGGTTGAGCTACCGCTGTTTTGATTCAAGCCGGTTACCGCGGCAGGAACCGTAGTAGCCGTCCAAGCAATTACAGCGCCGTTGGTTGGGGAAGTAATGTTCACGGTACTCGAAGCACCTTGAGAGCAAATGGTTTGGTTAGCCAAACTAAAATTGACCGTTGGCGTCGCATTCACGGTAATGCTAAAGGTTTGAACCGTCCCCGAACAGGCCACATTATTGTTCGTGAATACTGGTGTAACATTGATTTGAGCAATCACCGGATTGGTACCGTTGTTCACCGCATTGAAGGCTGCAATATTTCCCGTTCCCGAGGCCGCTAAACCGATGGAGGTAGCACTGTTGGTCCAGTTGAATGCGGTAGACGGTACCGTACCTGAAAAAGCAACCGCGGCTGTTGAAGATCCGTTGCACACGACTTGATTGTTGATAGCCGCCACCGTAGGTGTTGGATTGACCGTAATCGAGAAATTGTTCGGAATTCCATTGCAGCTAATTCCATTCCCTGTAAAGATTGGAGTAACAGCAACGGTACCGCTTATGGCATTAACTCCTGGATTCGTGGTCGCAAAAGGGGCAATGTTTCCATTACCCGAAGCGCCTAATCCAATGGCCGTATTGTTATTCGTCCAAGAAAAAGAATTTCCGGTTCCCGTGAATGAAATGAGCGCCGATTGAGTACCGTTGCAATAGGTCAGGTTGGGATTAGCTGTAATGGCTGGAGTTGGATTCACAACAATGGTCATTTGCTGAACAGTACCCGCACAGGTAACTCCAGCATTCACAAACTGAGGAGTAACACTTATCGTGGAGGTTAAAGCGGCTGAATTGCTGGCGTTGGTCGCAGTAAAAGACGCGATATTGCCGTTGCCGGAGGCAGCAAGTCCAATACCCGGGGTGTTGTTGGTCCAAACGTAATTGGTGGCTGTTCCTGTAAAATTGATCGCCGTCGTGGAGGTTCCAGCACACAGTACTTGATTGCTCAAAGCTCCCATGGTAGGCGTTGGATTTACGACGATGGTAAAGGTTTGAGACACTCCCGGACAATT
>Ga0209770_10000233_pt1 | contig 33281 bp, 22 predicted proteins | sample LauGreSu1BDMLBDD_2_FD_187572 | JGI IMG/M metagenome (GOLD analysis project Ga0209770, IMG submission 187572) | Freshwater lake microbial communities from Lake Michigan, USA - Su13.BD.MLB.DD (SPAdes) (version 2) | ecosystem: Environmental > Aquatic > Freshwater > Lake | place: Lake Michigan, USA...
ACTCGCCTGCTACAATCGTTCCGATATTATTATTATTGATAGTGACTAAAGCTGGTGATATTGCTGTACCGGAATATTGACTTGTTGCAATCTGCACAGATGCATTATTACTTTGAACACCATTTCTGATATCATTTTGTTCAATAGTCGTTTGAGCAATCGTTCCACTTGTTCCACCAACATAGATTGATGCAACGCCTGGTGCTGTTGAACTAAATGAACCAAAGACATTACCCAAAATTGATATTCCACCAAAGTTTCCAGCTCCAGTAGAACTGTACACTTTTACACCATATCCTCTTTCTCTTGTGGAAGACATATTGATTCCAGAAAGAGCAGAGATATTTGAAATTGAATTAGTGTGAATTTGATTAGGAAATCCACTAGTCTGAGGTCTATCTATGGTAATACCATCATGACCTTTTGTACCAATACCATTACCACCTTGAATAGAATTACCATTAACAAAGAAACCTAATGGCTGCATAAGGTAAATACCTGTACCCCAATAATCAGTGCGAGTTGCGTTTGCAGCAGGGGCAGCCATACCATAAATACTATTTGTAGAAATATCAAGTTCAACATTTAATGCATTTGCATAAATACCTACTGACTTTGAACCAGCAATTGGAGCAACAGAAATGTCATTTGCAATAATCTCTGCAACACCATTTGCACCACTACCTGTAATTTGAATACCAGTAAATGTAGCAGGTGCACTAGGTGCTACTGCGGGTCCAGCGGGCCAACGAGGATCGCTTGCAAGTTTAATTCTATTTGAATCAATAGAATTGATATGACCAGCTGTTGCATTGGAAATTGTAATACCAGTGAATGCTGTTGGATTAGCTACTATTGAAGTAATAAAGTTGTTTTCAATATTATTACTTCCATTATTAGCAAAGTTCAATGCTGTATAGGAATTAGTAGTACCAACATGCTCGATATAATCTTTTACTTCGAAGTCAGTTGGATATGTTGAAGTAACACTGATAGAACCTGTACCAACGCCATTTGTTAAGATTCTTGGACGATTGATACCACGAATGATCGATGGTTGAGGAGCAGCATTAAATACGATTGGATATGCTGATTCAACAGGACTATCACCATCATAACCAAATGTCGCTGTTTCATAGACTGATTTTGCAATAACAAAGATTTGATCTGAAGTATTACGTGATCCTGTTGAGAAGTTCACATCATCACGAGCATCTGTGATTGTATTATATGTACCAAGGATGGTATTTGATGTACCATTGACACGAAGAACAGCGGCCATCATTGAAGAATATGTCCAGCCACAACCATTGGTATTTGAATTAATCCCTGAATTTGCAGCAGGATAAATAACCCATCTACCCATTCCTACATTCAAGTCACCAATCTTTGAACCAACTGTATGTGTGAAAGGAACATATCCTCTCAAATACAATGAGTCAGTTGATGCCAATGTTGGAATTGTTGCGATACCAGGATTAGTCTGAACAGGACCCAATGGTGAACCCCACCAGTTAAAGCGAAGGTCGAGGAAATTGGTCGAAGATACATTATCAGGTGTTGTTGCTTCGATATTGATACCTGTGCTTGAGTTATTACTCAAGTCATTATTATTAACAAAGAACTTATTGACAGTATTACCTGCCATAGTTCCTGAAACAAAGACACCATTCGCACCATTTGCAATGAAGTTTTGCTTGGTTCTGATATTATTAGTAAATCCAAAACCAGCATTGAATGTATAGTGAACACCAACACCCATTGTTCTGATATTATTTGCTTCAATATTTACAATACCATTTGAAGCAACGGATGAAGTATAGACTATACCAATTGAACCATTCGTGTTATTTGCAATTATTTGATTACAAATAACATTGATATTTGAAAGACCTGCATTGTTTGTAAACTCAACACCACGGAATGATACAGTTGTTGCAGCTTGTGTCAACAAAGTATTACCTGGCCATGCTTGGCCATTTGCACCATTTGTCAAGTTAATTCTATTATTGATAATATTATGGGTTGATCCATTTGATCCACCTGAAATACTAATTGCTTTGTAATTACTACCAACCAAAACATTGGAGGCGAAATAATTGTTTTGTACAGTATTACCTTCTGCATTGGCAAATGACAATACTGTGTGATTTCCTGAAGCAGGTTGATAATGCTTGATATAATCAAGAACTCTAAAGCTAGTTGGGAAAGAACTTGTTACGCTAATCAAGCCGGTTGTATTACCTGGATTGATTGTTGGATAGTTCAAACCTTTGATTGTAGATGGTTGACCTGCTTGGCTAAATACAACTGGATATGAAGGCTCAGGTGATGTCAAATTTGGATAACCAAATGAAGTTGCTCCATATCTTGAAGAATCAATTACATATAATTGATCAGATGTATTGCCTGTATTCTGACTTGCAGCTGTAATTGTAGCAAAATTGCCAATCAATGAATTTCCTGCAGAATTTACTCTGAGAACACCGGACATCATATCATTGAATTGCCAACCGCATGTACCTGATCCATCAGTTGCAGATGTTGCTGCTGGATAGACCATCCAACGACCATGAGTTGCACCATTAACATCTTCAATTCTAGAAATTCCTACACCTGTGTGTGTAAATGGAACATGACCAATTACTTTCAAACTGTCTGTGCCTGCAAAACTTGGTGCATTAGCTACTGTTGAACCTTTTACAGGACCAAGTTCTGATCCCCACCAGTTGAAGCGGAGATCCAACATATTAGTTGTTGGTGCAGAATTTGAAGTAATAGCCTGGATAAAAACACCATGTGAATTTGATGCTAGGTTATTGTTATTAATAAAAATCTGATTGGTAGTCATAGGGGTAAGATTACCACTTATGTAAATCCCATCACCATTATTATTAATATAGTTTTCACGAATAGTAATTCCATTGGAGCCAGTAGCTGTAGCTGTCAAAATAAAAACTCCACTTCCACTTTCTCTGAAGTTATTTCTTTCAACTATAATACCATTGAGAGTGTTTGGACCAACTGATGTCAATTTCAAACCTGTTCCAAGTGATGATTTGACCCAATTATTTGAAAGTGTAATTCCGCTATTTGCATTGTTTGTGAAATTTGACAATTCCACTGCAAGTTGATTAACAAACTGACCATTGATAACATTGTTTGAAATAGAGCTAATAATACCTGCTCCATTGTTCAAATCACGTAAGTAAATCGCTGAATGAGTCAAACCGGTTGTTGAAACATGGTTATCAGATACATCAATATTGCTCTTTGTTCCTGCATTATTATCATTTACCAATCCAATTACATTACCAGCTGTAACAGAACCTGTAACAATATTGTTTGTGACTTCTACATTTGAAGAAGCACCATCAATTCTAACCAATGCATTTGCAACTGCTGTTCCAACATTTCTTGCAGTGAAACCTTTAATGGAAGGACCACTTGTTGTCACTCTGAAGATTGGATTTGCAATAGTAAGAGTAGTACCATCATGTGTACCAATCACTGTTTCAAGATTTGCATTTCTTGCCGCATTTACCAAAGGAAGTGTATTTCCAGCCAAAAGCGCACATGTCAAATCAGTGGCTGATGTGGAATGATAATTACCACGGATTTCAACATCCTTATTAACATCGATATTGCTGAAGCTCCATACACCATTTGCATTAACACCGTCAGATGCAGTACCATAACCGGTAATATTAACAATACCTGTAGTAGGATTTGTAATTGCAATACCATCTTGTGGATTTGGATGATTTGCACCTGCAAATGCAGTACATTGTTCCAAATTCACTGTATTTGTGAAGTTATTCATTCCAGTTACAGCAGCACCTCTGCGAAGTGTTACTGTTCCGGTTGTGGAAATAGCATTTGTGAAAGCAACTGATTTGGAAATAGCGAAGCTTTGTGTATATGCTGCACTATTGAGATTAACAGTTCCGCCGCTACCATTTGTGCTATTTGTACCAACGCCTTCAATATCTTGAGTATATACCGAGCAATCAGCAATACCAAGTGCAGTTTGAATACAGTCAGCATCTGAGTTTACAATTACTGTTGGTACAGCCAAATTTCTTAAAACTGAAGGATCTGTACAGTTTCCTGAACCATTTAGTGTAATTGCACCTACTGATGTACCACGATTATTTAAACCATTAAGGAATACACGCTTTCCAATACTTGGTGTTTCAGTGGAGTGATTATTAGTCGTCAATTCCAATCTTCTGGAGCCTGTTGTTCCAATAAGTTGAACTGCCATTTCAATAGCGTCACCAGATCCACCACCGAAGTTATTCAATGTGCTGCTGGAGAATGTCAAATCTACTTGATTGTCTGAGCTACCAAAGATTGTACCTTTTGTAGATGTCAATGAACCCGCAATGTTTGCGATGTCAGCACCAGAATTCAATAAGAATTTTCCATTATATGTAGCATCACCCGGGTTGATAAAACCAAAACCAAGATGAGCTGTTAATCTATCTGCACCGCGGAAGTCAAATGTCTTCGCAATAGTTACAGGCGATACATCTGTAAATGGAATATTAGCGCCTGTTGAACCATTTGCAGTTACCAATACATTGTTTGGTCCTGAAGAAATAAGATCAATCGCTGTTTGCAAACATGCAGGAGGATATACTGTTACTCTTGAAGCAATGTGTGTTCCACCGGATGTTATATTTGAAGTAAATGCACAAATCAGATTGGAACCACCACCATAACCAGGGCCTGTTCCAGGATTGAGCAAGTAATGAATGTCTGCTGTCTTTCCAGCAACAACATCCATGATGATTGTTTCAGTATTATTGACAATCGCATCGCAACCAATGATATTTTCAGTAATGATGATTGAGGTTGGATCCGGACCTTCAGCAGCTGCAATGGCACCATTCAATTGTGCACAGTTTGCCACATAAATATTATTGTCAAAGCGGAATCTCGCAAGCCAATTATTATCTGAGAAATCGATAACATTCGGATCTGCTACCAATGTTGAACAGTTTTCAGGGCGGCGTGTGTATTTCACATTATAAGGACCCGCTACAAACGGAGCATATCGTTTTGACAATACCGTTGTACCAGACTGCGATGTAGAATATGTTTGTGGACTTGCAGTACCATCAAATTGATCAGAAATCGACATGAAGGACAATACAGGTGTTACAGGTGCATAATCACCGAAAGTGTTACCTGTAAACAATACTGCAGGTGCTGATGCTGGATTAGTTGATGCTGCCTGAAGATCGTTTGCAAGAATACGAAGCTTAGAAAGCGTATCTCTTACAGGTTGACGATTTGTAGCATCAAGATTGTTCACCGCAACAGACAAACCATAGAACCAAATTGTTGGTTCATCTAAAGTATTGCGAAGTGTAACTGAAGTATAATTAGTACAACTTGAACCTGAACCCATAATTTTTACGGGTTTGGTAATGATTATACTCTCATTTTCCACAACATTTGTTGTTACATCAATTCTTGGAGGAACAGTACCTACGGACAATAATGCTGCTGCATAGACCGCTTTGTTGATTTGCTCAAAGTTTGTGTAACCATATGCTGCATCAATTACAGGGGAACCTGAAGTATTACTACCTCTGTGTGAGGAATTAACATTCAAGTTTGTTGCAACAGGTGCACTGAGAGGATTAACATAAGTGATGATATCACCAGATGTCTCTCTCCAAAATGCAACAGGTGTTGTATTGTAAGAAGCTGCTGAATATGCCGCTGAACTATAGCTGTAGAACAAATCTGCCTCTGAATTTCCAAAAGCATTTTGATTCAAGTTCAAGGTTTGTGAGAATGGACTCGCATGACTAAAGCGAGCTACACCATATGTGGTATGTGAAGCAAAAGTATTTAAATAATTTGCAACTTTACCGCTCGGTGTACCAAGACCGGCACTTGGACCGCCATTGTATACAATATTGTTATATCTAAATGTGTAAAGACTGGCACTAAGAGATGTAGTTAAAACACGTACATAAATTGCCATTTCATTGTCACTAATGACATTTCCATTTGCCTTTACCGAATTGTCACCAATAAGAAGTGTACGAGCATCATTTGTGTAGATACCATAAGCAATTCTTAAACCACCTGCATTACCGCTTCTATTTCCATGAATATGATTTCTACGGATAGCGGCGTGACCACCATTTGCAACAACAATACCAGCTTGAATAGCATCTACACTATTATCTGTTGTTCCACCATCTTCACCGGTAACAATACAATCTTGAATTGTTGGGTAAGGTTGATCTTCACGAACTGACTGCAAACTTGAAGTACTGTATCCAATGATACCAATACCAATATTTCTGTAATTGTAGATTCTTGTGTTTTGCAAAGTTGGTTTTGAACGAGTCAAAAAGAGAACGCCAACTGTATTATTTTCAGCATTGGTATTTGAAGTAGGTCTGATATTTCTCACTTCAATATAATTTGCACCGGATCCACCAATCGTGCCGAGTGCATATTTGTGAGCCAAACCTGCAAATACTTCAGTACCATTCTGAGGCATAACCGCTGTGCTACCATCAATGTCCACTCCTGTGATATTGATGGTATAGCTGTCACTTGAAGGATTTACGAAAACAATTGGCTTGAGATCTGTTCCGGTCAATTTTCCTGCACCATTCCAAACTAGATCTGAAGGTAATGAATAGGTTGTCATCGTGCCCCATGCCGGTGCAGCGATAATCGTTCTTCCACCACCATTCTGACTACCAATGATATTCAATGATTTATCACCGATTACCACTTGTTCTTGATAGGTCCCACCTTCGATAAGAATATTATCGCCTGTACTCGAAGCCGCTACAGCTGCCATGATGGTCTTCTTCGCAGTTACCCACGAATTTCCGTTATTGCCATTATTCCCCGTAGCATCACTTACATACCAATCAGCAGCAAAGGCTTGTATCGTACATAAGAACAATGCAATGAATAGGGAAGAAAACAGAGTTTTTCTGTTTCTCATTGCGTTTTCCTCAAAAAAGTTAAAAAGAATATATTCAAAATCAGATTTTACAGGTTTTACAAACGGGGTGCAATTTATCTATATGAAGGGTAAAAACAAAGTTTTCCACAATAAAACTTCTATGATATTGACCCTTGAATAAGGACTAATCAGCATAAATAATAGTAATACATGGCAATAAAAATTAATTTATACCATATTTGGAAAGCTAGTCTCACCTAGTTATGTATTTAATGACTTTTGTCATGTTTTTTTCATTGTCATATTGATACTTATTGACCTATCATGGCCTTTTTACCAATTATTTCCCCATTTACTTCTTTCTATACGAAGATTCCCTTTTGATCTATATCAAAGTCATTACTAATATTATCTTTTAATCAACTGATTGCCCTTCATCAAACATACTTGAAGCTTCTTCTTGTGTTGGTTCAATTTCTTCATGCTGAGTTAATTCCGGTAATTCATCTTCAATCACTGCCGAGCCAAGTTCGGCGGCAAGATTTTGAGGTTGTAATGCAATCAATTCATCGATTTCTTTCATCTTTGGAAGTTCATCGAGCGCGGCAAGACCAAAAATCCTCAAAAACTCAGCAGTCGTACCATATAACAAAGGTCTTCCGGGTGTTTCGGCTCTTCCAACTATCGTCACAAGACCTCGATCCAATAGCGAATTCATGATTTCACCTGAATTCACCCCACGAATGGACTCAATGTCCGGCTTACTCACGGGTTGTTTATACGCAACGATAGACAAAGTCTCCAATGCAGCTTGCGATAAGCGCTTCCTGGACTTTGCCTTGAGCAATTTCTGAACATATACTCCATATTGTGAACGCGTCACAAAATGATAGCCACCTGCTACCTTCACAATTGAGTAAGGTCTGGTACAACTTGCCAATTCATCATTGATTGTTTCAATGGCCACACGGATTGATTCACCATTTGCATGCTCCTGATATTCAGATTCAGCAAGCAATTCATTAATGGTTTTCTCACTCAATGGTTCATCGGATGCAAAAATCAATGCTTCCAGTACTTTGTGAAAGGGCTCGGTGAAAATAGGTTCTTGTTCGCTCATGATTCAATGATATCGTAAATGAATGCATTGCAAAACTACGGTTTTCCATGAATCTGCATCTTCAAGATATCAACAAAAAAAGGTATCGGAAATGAATCCGATACCTTTAATGAGATAATTACTCGATTATTTGCCGTCTGTCTTTTCATCAACGATGGTATAATCTGCTTCTTCCACATTGCCTGCATCACCGGATGCATCTTGCGGACCATCATTCGGAGAGGCTGCACCTGCTTGCTCATACATCTTTGTGGAAGTTTCGCTCCACAATTGATTGAGGGCATCCATCGCCGGACGGATATCGGAGGCATTATTCTTAATCGCATCTGCGAGACGCTCTTTTGCAGACTCAATCTGAGATTTTGCATCTGCCGGAATTTTGTCTCCAAGATCTGTCAATTGCTTATCAGTTGAATACACAAGATTGTCTGCTTGATTACGCAATTCAATTTCTTCTTTGCGCTTTTTGTCATCCGCGGCATGCTCTTGTGCTTCGCGCTTCATCTTGTCGATTTCATCTTTCTCCAATCCGCTGGATGAAGTAATGCGGATATTCTGCTCTTTATTCGTTGCTTTGTCTTTTGCCGACACATGAAGAATACCATTTGCATCAATGTCAAATGTCACCTCAACTTGTGGTACACCGCGTGGTGCCGGTGGAATTCCATCGAGATGGAAACGACCAAGCGAGCGATTGTCACGCGCCATCGGACGCTCACCTTGAAGAATGTGAATTTCAACCGAAGTCTGACTATCCGTTGCAGTTGAATATGTTTCCGATTTCTTTGTAGGAATCGTTGTATTCGCCTGAATCATCGGAGTCAATACGCCACCCATGGTTTCAATGCCGAGTGTGAGCGGAGTGACATCAAGCAAGAGAACATCGGTCACATCGCCTGCAAGAACACCACCTTGAATTGCAGCACCGATTGCAACAACTTCATCGGGATTCACACCTTTTGATGGCTCTTTGCCAAAGAATGATTTTACGAGTTCTTGTATTTTCGGAATGCGAGTTGAACCACCGACCAAAATGACATCATCAATTTGTGATGGTGTGATTTTCGCATCTTTGATTGCCTGCTCGCATGGACGCAATGTTGCATCGAACAAATCGGAACAAAGTGATTCGAATTTTGCGCGTGTGATTGTGAGATTCAAGTGCTTTGCACCATCCGCAGTTGCAGTGATGAATGGCAAATTGATTTCAGTTTGCAACATTTGTGATAATTCGATCTTTGCCTTTTCAGCGGATTCACGCAAGCGTTGCAAAGCCATTGGATCTGTTCGCAATTCAATGTTTTCCTGCTTCTTGAATTCATCTGCCAAGAAATCAATGATGCGCTGATCGAAATTGTCACCACCAAGATGTGTATCACCATTGGTTGACTTTACTTGGAATACACCATCACCCAATTCGAGAATTGAAATGTCAAATGTACCACCACCAAGATCATATACGGCAACTGTGATATTCTTGTCTTTTTTGTCCAAACCAAATGCAAGAGCCGCTGCTGTTGGTTCATTGATGATACGCTTTACATTCAAACCTGCGATTTCACCCGCATCTTTGGTTGCTTGTCTTTGAGCATCATTGAAATATGCAGGAACGGTGATTACTGCATCTGTTACTTTTTGTCCCAGATAATCTTCCGCAGTTTGCTTCATCTTTTGCAAGATCATCGCGGAAACTTCCGGTGGTGAATAGAGGCGACCATCAATATCCACTTGTGCGGTATTATTGTCACCACCTTTTACTGTATATGGAACCAATTTGGTTTCTTCGCCTACTTCATCCATTCTGCGACCCATGAATCTCTTCACGGAGTATACAGTGTTTTTTGGATTGGTAACTGCCTGTCTTTTTGCTTGTTGACCAACCAGACGCTCACCACTTTTTGTAAAACCCACAACTGATGGTGTTGTGCGTGTACCTTCACTGTTTGCAATAACAACGGGCTGTCCGTTTTCCATTACTGATACACAGGAATTGGTGGTTCCTAAGTCGATGCCGATAGTTTTACCCATCTTGATTTACCTCTTAATATGGTATGATGTTAATAATGATTTCCGGTTGGATGAATCTCATCAAGCAATTGGCACTTCGATGCTCTTCGGTTTTTCAGGTTCAACTTTAGGCAATGTGATTTGCAGTATGCCATTATTGAATTCTGCCTGTATTGCATTGATATCTATTGAGTCTGAAAGCGTGAATGAACGAGCAAATGTTCCAAAGTGGCTTTCGACTCGAACAAATTGCTGTCCTTCAATTGTCTCACTTTGTCTTTTCTCTCCGCGAATGCTCAAGATGCGATCTTCATTGATGGAGATTTTTACATCATCTTTTTGCACGCCGGGAATTTCAACATGAAGTGAAATTGCCTTTTCTGTTTCTGCGATGTCAACTCTTGGTGAGAATTGTTCTACTTGTTGTTTGACATTGCGATTCATTTCGGACATAGTGTCAAACATGCGACGCGTTACGGTGTCAAATCCACGGAATGGTTCGAATGTGAGCATAGACATGATCGTATTCCTTTTCTATTACTGTGAAATTGTAAATCCTTTATCTCTTTCGGGAAATAACCTTGCGCATGGTCGAAGACACTGTATACGAATACTGTGCCAATTGATATTTTTGGCGTTTTTTGGGATTTCAGGCTGTAAATTTGTCAAATACCTTGACATTTTAACAATCTCATCTGTCAATATGACACTTTAATTGTCATTGTGTCAGCAGAGCGTCTTTGTTCTATTGCCAATCCTCTCCATGCATTTTTCTAAATTGCGGTCTCATTACTTGGATATGATCATGATTGGCATTGGATATGATGTTCACCGATTGGCTGAAGGTGAATCTTTGATTCTCGGCGGTGTGACGATTGACTCACCATTGGGATCTGTCGCGCATAGCGATGGCGATGTTGTATTGCATGCATTATGCGATGCATTGCTTGGGGCAGCTGGTTTGGGTGATATCGGGGAACATTTTCCGGATACTGATCCCAGATGGAAAAATGCACCAAGCAGGATGTTTGTCGAGCATGCAATCCAACTACTGGCTGAACATGGATATGTTCCAGTGAATATTGATATCACTTTGATTTTGGAAGCTCCGAAAATCAAACCGTATAAAGAAGCAATGCGGATGGAGATTGCATCCATGACCGGATTGCCATTTCAGAGAGTATCCGTTAAAGCCACCACAAATGAATCAATTGGTTTTGCCGGTAGAAAAGAAGGTGTTGCAGCACTCTGCGCATGCATGATCAAAGAAGGAGATCGTCCATGAAAATCTCAGTCATTGGCATTGGACATCTTGGAATGATTCATGCGAGATTATTGAAGCAGAGAACTGATATTGAACTCATTGGTATTTCGGATGCGAGTCCTGAACGCTCTGCATATGTTTCCAAAGAATTGGATATCCCGATTCACGAATCCATTGATATGGCAATAGCTGAATCTGATGCCGTGATTATTTCAGCTTCGACAAAAGCGCATTATGAAATTGCAAAAAAAGCAATCATTGCAGGTAAGCATTGCTTCATAGAAAAACCCATCACATCAACATATCAAGAAGCGGTTGAACTGATCAGGCTTGCCGAAGAGAACAAGGTGATTGTACAAGTGGGACATGTTGAGCGATTCAATCCTGCTTTGATGTCATTGCAATCATATTCCATCGAGCCTTTATTCATCGAGGCACATCGTCTCGCGCAATTCAAACCAAGAGCAACCGATGTAAGCGTGATTCATGATTTGATGATTCATGATATTGATATTGTTCTATGGATGGTGAAATCTCCAGTCAAGCATGTGGATGCGAATTCAGTTTCGGTATTGACTGAAACTGCAGATATTGCAAATGCGCGCATTACTTTTGAAAATGGATGTGTTGCTAATATCACTGCATCACGCATATCGGCTCAACCAATGCGTAAAATGCGTGTGTTTCAGAAGAGTGGTTATATGTCCATAGACTTCGCAAAACCCTCTGTGGATGTCTATCGACTTGCCCAAGAAAATGAAATACCAAACACTGCAATTCCCGCTATGATGCTCGGTGAAATAGATGCCGGCAATCAAAGCAAAGCCATTCTATTCGAACAACCCCCGATTCCTTCAATCAATGCAATAGCAGAAGAACATTCAGCATTTATTCGCTCCATTGCTCATGGCGATCCGATTGCGGTAACCGCACATGAGGCAATGGAGGCATTACGCATTGCTGAATTGATCAATGCATCAGCAACAAGAACCATCACTGGATGAACATGATGAGTTTTCAGGTTTTTTTCCATATACGGTGATGCTGAGAATGGCATCATTTCCGTTTTTGAATTCCACGATTTCATCAGCGGATAAATAGTCCGAAAGAATATCATCCGGAAGATTAATCTTCTTTTCTTTTTGAATGATGAGATCAACAAAACCTGCATCAGACAACTGTTGCATATAATCAGTTTTTTGAATTGCACCGGAAACACAACCTGCATACATTTCGGCAGCATTTTTAAGTTGATCAGGAAGATTTCCATCGAGAACAATATCCGAAACAGAGAAATGTCCACCCGACTTTAATACACGAAACATTTCCTTGAATGCAGTTTGTTTGTCGGGAACGAGATTCAATACGCAATTGCTGACAATCACATCAATTCTATCGGCGGCTATTGGCATATGCTCAATATCACCCAATCGAAATTCCACATTATTGAAGCCTAGCGCATCTGCATTATTACGCGCCTTTTCAATCATTGTAGGCGTCATGTCCAAACCAATCACTTTACCCGTTTCGCCTGTGATTGCTCTTGCGATGAAACAATCATTTCCTGCTCCGGAACCTAGATCCAAAACAGTATCACCGGGTTTGATTTGTGCGAATTCAGTTGGTAGTCCACAACCCAATCCCAAATCTGCATCTTGATGATAACCACTGAGCGTGGAATAATCTTCGGCGAAGACTGCATAATCAATTGTTGAACACCCACCTGCTCCGCAGCATGATGCTGCATTCTGTTCTTTGCTTTGTTCTGCGATCTGACTATATGTGTCTTTCACGAGCTTTTTAAGTTCAACTGTATCATTCATGATAATCTCTCCTGTATTAAATGAATCTGCATACAATCATACGGATTCCAATGTATAACTCACATTTATTCTTTAGAAATATCCTCATCTTTTTGCTCATCAAATAGCATGCGAATGGCGGGTGTAGTTCTATCATCGAATTGTCCTGTTTTCACCGCCCATGTGAAAGCGATGAGAAAGCCACCGGCAACCAAAACACTGAAACCGATCAGCATGAATATCACTTCCATTATTCAGACTCCGCATTTGGAATATGTCTTGCCTTCCATGAAGTCATGCCAATTGAAAAACCTATCACAGTAAGTGAACTTACAGGCATGAGTATCGCCGTGAACAGTGGGGTGAGTATACCCATCAATGCCAATGTCAATCCAATTGCATTGTATATCACCGATATGATGAATGCACCGATGATGATGCTTGAACCGGATTGAGCATAATTCTTTAGCATATCAAAATGTGGCAATACTTTTGAACTCATCACTATATCACAACCGGGCGTGAATGATGAGATATGTTCTGTAACAGCAATTCCAACATCGCTTTTTTTCAATGCACCTGCATCATTTATTCCATCGCCTACCATTACAATCACTTCATCATCGGTTTGTGCATGTAGTGCATCAATGAATTGTGCTTTTTGTTCAGGGCTTTGATGAAATCGCAATGAATGTTCTCCTTCGAAACCTGATTCATAATGATATGCATGTCTATCATCATCGCCGGACAATAAATAGGTTGTGATTTTGACATCATCCTTTAATCGTTTGAGCATTGGAAGGATTCCTTTGCGAGGTCCTTCATGAATCATGAATCTACCATATTGTATTCCATCGATACTCAGGAACACGCCACTCTCTTTTGTTTGCTTGATGAATTCCGATGAGCCAATTTGTATTTCATGTCCACGAAAATGAGATATCCAACCACTGCCCGGTATTTCTTTGAACATATCACAACGAATTCCATCAAGATTACCTATATCATTTCTCTTCGACAGCCAAGCAGCTATCATTCTACTTTTTGGATGAGTTGAAGCAAGGCAGCCGGAAATGATCATTTCAATATCATCTCTAAGCAATATATTTCCTTCATATTCAACTTGACCTTCCAGACTTGAAGTCAATGTCCCAGTTTTATCAAACACGATTGAACTCCCCGATCCAAACTCCATGACCGTTTCAGGATTCTTGAAGTATATTCCTTTCTTAGCGGAGAGTCGCATGATATTGCCAAGCGTGAATGGTCCGGCCAATGTCAAAGCACATGGACAAGCAATGATAAGCACAGCTGTGAATACATTTATTGCGGAAGATATGTCAGGTAAATACGTCATACCACCAAGAATGGCAAGTCCAATAGTAAATACGGTGAAATATTTAGCGAAGACTGCTGAAACAAGCAAGAGTTTGGATTCGGATTTTGACACCGGTTCTGAATTCCATATGCGAAGTAATGCACTTCTTGAAACTTCTCTTTTGACTTCCACTTTGATTGTTGGTCCAATCACTCGTGCGCCGGCATAGATCATTCCACCTTTTATCAATTCAACGGGAGTTGATTCACCCGTAATAAAACTATAGTCTATGTGACCGATTACGGAAAGCAATTTGGAATCAGCAGGAATGATTTCTTGATTATGGATACTTAGTGCATCACCAATTCTGATTGATGAAACGGGTTTGCTAATTTCCTTTTCGCCTTCTAGTACGGTGCACTGAAGAGGAATGAAGGAAGAATGATCTCTGTCAAACTCCAATGCATCGAAGGATTTCTTTTGAAATAGTCTGCCGATAAGTAAAAAGAATACGAGCCCTGTGAATGAATCCATGAAGCCGGGTCCGCTATTGGAGAAAATCTCATAGAGACTTCTTCCATAGAGTGCGATGATACCCATGGAAATCGGAATATCAAGATTCATTGTTTTACTCCGAAAACCTGCGAATGCATTCTTGAAGAATGGTAGTGCGCTATAGAGTATGACAGGCAAAGAAAAGAGTAGATTCAAACCAGAGAATAATAAGGAAAAGTGTGAAGCCATGAGATTCATACCTTCATCGAAATATCCCGGCAAACTAAAGAGCATCGTATTGCCAAATGCAAATCCAGCAACTGCGAGTCTGATATACATTGTTCTATTAGTATTGACTTGTCCCTCTTTTTGTACGGTTGCCATTGAGAGCTCTGGTTCATAACCAAGCATGGTCAATAATTCAACAATCGATCTTAGTGATGTTTTCTCTTTGTCATAGTAGATCGTGATACTTTTCCCTGCGAGTTGCAATCTAGATCGAATGATTCCGGAATTGATGAATGGGAGTTTTTCGAGCAGCCATACGCATGAAGTACAATGCACGGATGGTAATTTCAAAGTCAATTGTGCTTTCCCATCTAAGTTATATTCGAGCAAAGACTCCACGATTTCTGAATCATCCAAATATGCGAATCGTTCCATACTTTTGTGCGCGAGATGTTTCAGTGATATCACCTCCGGATCATCCATGGAATAATATCCACAGAGATCATGTTCTGAAAGTAAATCATATACTGTTTTACAACCTTCACAACAAAAGTATAGATCATTTGTAATAATATAATCCCTATCGCATTGTTCACCGCAATGCGCGCATTGTACTCCTTGAGTGATAGAATCTGGTTTCATGATATTGTCTTTGTATTGCCCTACTAAAATCATCGTTATATGTCAATCAAACTATGATATTTGTCATGCGATGGATCCACTTTACTATATTGCATGAGTCAAAAGGAGATATCATTCATGCTCATTACAATAGTACAATCTTTACCGAAATATGCAGACACTGCATCTAACCTAGATTTCATACATAGAACAATCGACACCGTTGAAGCAGATCTTTTGGTATTTCCAGAACTTGCCACGAGTGGATATTTCTTTACGGAGAAGTCGCACATCTTGCCGCATGCATTAACATGGAATGAATCGATCGAGTTAAAAGATATTCAAGAGAAAGCCACGAAGTCCGATACAATATTAGTAATTGGCTTTCCTGAAAAAGACGGAGATTTATTCTATAATTCTGCTGGCATATTCATGCCTGATGCCACCAAATCAAGAGTATATCGTAAAACACATCTCTTTTATAAAGAGCATCTCATTTTTGAACAGGGAAATACAGGATTCTTTTGTGTGCATGATGTCAAACATGATTGTAAGATCGGCATTATGATTTGTTATGATTGGCGATTCCCCGAAGCCGCAAGAACTCTTGCATTGCAAGGTGCTGATGTAATAGTATGTCCTTCAAATCTCGTCACCACACTTTCCGGTAAGGTCTTCCCCGCACGAGCTATTGAAAACAAAGTATATGTTGCAGTTGCAAATCGCGTCGGAGAAGAATCGCTTGAAGGCGAAATATTGCTCTTCCGGGGTGAATCCGCAATCTATGACTATCTCGGCGAGCGCATTGGAATGGCATCATTCGGCAATGAAGAAATCATTCATGCTGAAATCAATCCCCAAGAAACACGCAATAAAGCATTCAATTCAGTGAATGATATTTTCAAAGATAGAAAACCCGAAATGTATTATGATTGATTAGATGGAGCGACATCATAGTAACACGCCGCCATCGCACCCCCGCCTACGGCGACCCCTCATCCTAGGGGAATAATCCCGATAGCCCCAGAGGGGCGGTATCATACTTAGACTATCATGGATAACAAGCACAAAAAAGGGAAGCATCATGATGCTTCCCTTTGATTTTTGTTGATCGATATCATTGACCAAAGCTATATCTCGGACCACCTGAATTGAAAATTGCACGCATACGGTTTTTTTGTTCGATCGTGAACATATACATGCAAGCATCATTGGTATAGTCCATATAGTTCATCGTCATTTCAACCGGAGAACCGGAACAAGTGCTATAATGAGGGAATGTTGGGCATCCATAATTAGCTGTATTATGACTTGGCGTATCGCTTACCAAATCACTTCCACATGTTGCATCACCCCAGATATGACGAAGATTCATCCAATGTCCCACCTCATGAGTTGCAGTTCTTCCTTTATTATACGGTGCTTGTACTGTTCCAATATTACCGAATGCATTATCATCAACAACAATGCCATCTGTACTTGAATTGCCACCAGGGAATTGTGCATAGCCTAAAATTCCACCACTTATATTACAAACCCAAATATTGAGTTTGGTTGTGGGTGAAGTTGGATTCAGTCCACCCTTTGAAGTTCTTTTGACAGAGTTATCAGTATTCCAACTGCTTTTTGTGGTCGCCTTTCGATTAATGGTTTCAAGTACAAAAACAATCTTTGTATTTCCTGATCTTACAGATTGAAATTGTGAAGGTGTTTGATTGTAATCAGAATTTAATGCCTGAAAATCTTTATTTAAAACATCTATCTGCGACTGAATTTGTGCTGCTGAAATATTTTGTGAAGAGGTTTTGTATAATACATTGACAACTACAGGAATTACAATGCTGTCACCTGAACGATACAATGCTTTAGGTGATTTGTCATTTAATATACTTTGTGTGAAATCTTCAATTTCTTGCATTCTATAGGCAAGCATTGGATCTGCCAATAATTGCTCTTGTAAATGTTCATGAGAATAGCATCTTCGTACTTCTGTGGTTCCTTCTTCATTCATGATGACTGCATTTTCAATAGTATTCTCTGAGCATCCCCAGAGACCGAAGAAGAGTGTAAAAAGCAGTGCGTATTTCATGACTTAGTCCTGAATAGTATGATATTGAGCAAAAATAGTAAAATACTCGAGCGAGAGAATCATTGATATCATTATTCATCATTTCATTCCACTATATATTCGGAACGAAGTCGAGGAGTATACCCCGAGCTAAGCCGAGGAGTGTACCCCGAGCGATGCCGAGGGGTGGAGGCGTATGTGTCCCCATTGGAGTTCTCGTCTCGGCTTCGCTCGACGAACAGTTTATGAGCGAAGCCGAAGAGTGTACCCCGAGCGAAGCCGAGGGGTGGAGGTATAAACATTGGAGTTCTCGTCTCGGCTTCGCTCGACGAACAGTTTATGAGCGATCCAGAGGAACATTACTTCAACATCTCTTCCACCGCCACGCGTATCTGTTTATCGATTCCATTCGCATAATCTTCCGGTAGATTCATGACTTTGATATCTGGTTCGAGTTGATTATTCTCAAGATATTTTCCATCATTGCCGATTGTGCCAACTTGTGGAATACCGAAATAGATTGTGGGATCGATTTGTGTTTCCCACCATACTGCTGTTGCAGTTCCGGGAACGGGCATTCCGATGAGCGGACCGATATTTAATTGCTTATATGTCCAAGGGAAAAAATGTGCATCGGAATAATTACTTTCATTCATCAATACAACTGATTTTCTCTGCCATTTGTTTTGTGGTTCAGAACCAATCAATTGTCCGCGAGGAACGAGCTTCACATATTGTTTTCCGGAGAGCAAGGTTGCAAGATCGTCATGCAACCAACCACCACCATTGAAACGCGTATCGATGATGATTCCAACTTTGTCTGCATGTCTTCCAAGTACTTCGGAATATGCTTCGCGGAAACTTTCACTATTCATTCCGCGCACATGAACATAACCTACTTTACCTTTGGAAAGTGAATCAACCATTTTTCGACAATTCAATACCCATCTGCGATAGAGCAATTCTTCCTGCATGCCGAATGAAATTGCTTTTATGCTTTCATCGAAGCGTTTATTCTTCTCAGGATCGAATACTGAAATCAATACTGTTTTATCGGCTTTACGATTCATCATCATATCAAGATTGGACAAACTAATCGGCATGCCATCAATCTTCTCAATGATCATTCCCGGCTTATAGATTTTCTTTGGATGATCCAGAGGTGATTTCGCAATGATTTCAAGAATCTTGATACCCGGTCCTTGATACTGTTCATCCCAGAATGCACCAAACACAGCAGTTTGATCACGAATCTCATCTGAATATTGCGCTCTATAGCCACTTCCCGTATGTGATGCATTCAATTCACCCAATAATTCACTGAGCAATTCCGCAAAATCATAATTGTTGTCGATGGAAGAAAGGAATGGCTCATAAGCCTCGCGATAAAAATTCCAATCCACACCATGCAGATCTGTCACATAAAATTTCTCGCGCGCCTGTCTCCAAGAATGATCAAACATATATGCTCTTTCAGCCGGTGCATTTAGTTCCATCTCCGCTTTGAATGCAATCGCTTTCTGAGTTCCATTGCTCGTATCAATGCGAGTGATCTTTCCATCGGAAATCACATACAGATATCTACCATCAGGACTCTGTTCCAGTGCTCCGGAACCCGCTCCTAATTTGGCGAGGAGTTTGGTTTCTTTTTCACGGAATTTTTGAACCCAGATATCATATCCCTTTTCAAAACGAGAGAGATAATAGAGTCTTTCACCATCGGGTGACAATACATAATCCGCAAGATTTGAAGAGTGAATCGTGAATCGCATCGTGCGCTCTTCCAATCTGTCAAAATCAATTGTGATTGGTTCAGAAACTTCAACACTTACATTACCTTTTTTTCTCTCCTTTTCAAGTGAGTCTTTCTTTCTTTGTTCATCATAAGACAATTCCTCATCCTTCTCTCTCATCTTCAATAATTCAAATTCATCTTTGCTGAGTTTGAAGCGTTCAAATGCATCTTGTGTGAGGAATGTTCCATAGACATCACCTTCGGCACCCCATGAGCCATGACTTCTGAATCCGGATTTATCACTGGAATAAATAAAGAGCTTTCCATTCTTGGACCACTTGGGCTGATTGTCACTATAACCACTTTGTGTCACATTTTGTATCGGACCTTTACCTTGCGCATCGATTATACCTACTTCATCCACCCAGCGATCTTTGTCAATGATTGAAACAAGAAACCATTTGCCATCGGGCGACCATTCATACCATTGATCCCCATCGCTATAGGAATAGTTATATGTGCTGTCTACAATCAGTCGGACAGCATTCCCGGCAAGATTCTTCACTTTTAAGACAACACGGTTTTCCAGGAAGGCGACTTCTTTGCCATCAGGTGAATAACGCGGTTGAAATTCATCCTTTGCCGTTTCTACAATTGCTTTTTCTTCTAATACCGTGGAACGATAAAAGAATGGTTCACTCTTGCGTGTCAGACTTGTCTGATAAACATTCCATGAGCCATTTCTCTCACCGGCATAGAGCAAAGATTTACCATCCGGAGAAAAACTCACGGAGCGTTCTTGTCCCGGCGTATTCGTGATCCGCTTAGTAACATCATGATCAACCGCAGTTACAAATATCTCGCCTCGAATCACAAATGCGACTTCCTTCCCACTGGGCGACAATGCCATCTCTGTCGCACCTTGATTCATCATCTTATAGGCAATGTCATTTCTTCGTGAATCATTGATGATATCAATCGAAACTTTAACAGGTTGTGAGCCTTCAACCTTGGTATCAAAAGTATAGATTCCACCATGATAATTGAAACACAAATTACCCTGATTATCCCCGCTCAAAAAGCGAATGGGATGCTTCGTGAATGTGGTCAATTGTTTCACATTGGAAGGATTATCAATCGTGAAAGACCATACATTGAATGAGCCGGATCGTTCTGATAAGAAATAGCATGTTTTTCCATCAGCAGAGATAATAGGTTCACGATCTTCCGCAGGATGCTCTATCAATGCCTTATGTGTTTTGTCTTTGAGATTCACCATCCAAATATCGCGCGCGATGGATGATGTGTGATGTTTTCTCCAATAATTTTCTCCGCCTCTTTTATCTTGATAGACAAGGAAATTACCCTTGGGATCCACTGCGATTTCTTCCGCCGGTGTTGTGAATACTTGCGACCTTTTTCCATCCTTTACGGATATCGCATAAAGCTCGCCCATGCCACCGGATGGAAATTGACTATTCTTTGGAGAATCTTGAATATGTGTCGAAACATAGATGGAAGATCCATCATGAGAAAATGCAGAAGGCACTTCATTTGATGAATGGAAAGTGAGTCTTCGCGGAGTGCCACCCTTGCTCGACATGATGAAGATATCCATATTGCCATGTCTGTCAGATGCGAAAGCAATATTCTTTCCATCGGGTGACCAAACAGGTGATACATCATAGGCATCATTATTTGTTATACGGTCTGCCTTTCCGCCTTTTGCGGATACAACCCACAAATCTCCCTGAAATGCAAATGCAATCATAGAGCCATCAGGGGAAATTGCGGGATATCGCATCCATAAAGCTTGTTGAGCGGTAGATATGGATAATGAAGCAATAAGAATTGTCAATACGGATATGAAGCGAATCATGATTTACTCGGGTTTTTTGCGTGTAATTTACGAAGAAGAATTGGTGTCAGGATTTCAATGTTTTCAACATCTTTTTTACTTCTGATTTCTTGATTGTCGGTACCACTTCAGCAAGATGCATATAGTCTTTGAATCTATTGAATACCTGCACGGAAATGCGAATCCATATTTTTCCTTGAAAGGGTATCACAGGGATTTCTATCTTATGTTCATTCCATAGAATATCGTGCAAAGCTTGTGCATAGAGCAATGCATCTTCACCATCATATTGTAGATGTTTGGGTGCTTCGATTGAAGCAAGTGAACCAATCATGGAATCAGGTGATGGAATTGGTGTTTTCCATGATTCTGCTATCATATTGCGCATCGCAATTGCTTTCGCATAAAAAGCCTGCATGAGAAATTCCGAGCCCATGGCATTATGTAAGGCCATTCCGAATGGAGCACAAATATAAGCGCTGTGATCCTTGGTACCTGTCCAATCAAATTCCTGCTTATAGCCCTGCAAATACCCATGTGAAATCACTGTTGGATGCATCATGTGCTGATGCTTCGGATGTGTCCAAAGTATTGCGCATCCTTTTGGTGCATAGAGCCATTTATGACAATTTCCAGTATACCAATCAGCATCGAGTTCATTCAAATTCAAAGGTATCATCCCGGGTGCATGAGCACCATCAACGAATACGGGAATTCCTCTTTTCTTACACTCAAGGATCATTGCTTCAATCGGAAAGATGATTCCCGTTGGTGAAGTGATATGATCAATAACCAAAAGCTTCGTTTTCTTATTGAGATGTCGAATGATTGCATCCACGCATTCTTGTTCATCCTGAAGTGGAAATGGAATATGCGCTTCAATGAGTTTTGCACCAATGATCGATGTGGCATGCTGAAGCGTTGTTCGTACGGCACCATATACATGATTAGTGGTGAGAATTTCATCGCCTTTCTTCCATGTATGCATAAGCGATTGAATAACCGTATTCGCACCTGTTGTGGCATTGTCCACAAATGCCAAATCATCAGCATTCGCACCGAGAAATGGGGCAATCTTTTCAAGAGATTCTCTGAGTAAAACAGGCAATTGTTGCACCACGAAATTCACGGGTTGCGATTCCATGCGTTGACGAATGGCATCCTGATATTCCAGTACAATAGCCGGTGTTGCGCCAAATGATCCATTATTCAGAAATGTGATATTCTTGTCGATCAAAAAAAGATTGCGAATCTCTTTTGAGCCGAAGTCTGGGTATTTGATTGATGAGGGTATTTTCGGGGTTTTGATTGCTTTCATGATTTCCTCAAGAAGTCTGCAAACAGTCTCGCGTTTGCATTGATTGTTGGTATATTTGCAGTGCAATATTACTTGGCAAAACTACAATTTACTCACCGTTTGTATTGACATCCCATGAATTTTCTTGAGATTACTGAACATGAGCGCATTGCTACTGTTCGTTTGAATCGACCTGAAAAGCGCAATGCATTGAGTCCTGCACTTTTGACTGAGATCCATGATGCTTTTGTGTCTTTGGGTGCCAGACAGGACATTTCCGTGATCATTCTTGAGGGTAATGGTAAAGCATTTTGCGCGGGAGCCGATCTGGAATATCTCGAACATCTATCAGGATTTTCCATTCAAGAGAATTATCAAGATTCTTTGCATCTCAAGAATGCATTTCATGCTGTGTATACATGTCCAAAACCCGTCATTGCAAAAGTACATGGTCCGGCAATCGCAGGTGGTTGTGGACTCGCAACGGTATGCGATTTCGTGATTGCAGGTGAATCGGCAATTTTTGGATATTCCGAAGTGAAGATAGGTTTCATACCTGCAATTGTGATGGTCTATCTCCTGAGAAAAATCGGTGATACTAAAGCGAGGAGACTTCTTCTTTCTGCCGAGAATATCTCCGCTCAGGAAGCCGAAACATTGGGATTGATCACCAAATCCGTTCCCGATGGCGAATTGCAGAATGCCGTTGACCAACTCGCACAAACACTGCAGAATAATAGTGCATCTTCTATGGCATTGACAAAAGACATGCTGGCGAATCTGCATGGAATGTCGCTCGAAGTCGGACTCAATTATGCCGCATCTATGAATGCATTCACCCGCATGACAGATGATTGCAAAAATGGCATACAATCCTTTCTCAAGAAATAATCGAGGTAAATGATGAACAGTATCCTGATCGCCTTTCTGACCATACTCAGCTTTTCTATGGTCAATGCTCAAGAAACAACCGTATTACTCAAAGGTATCGTAACAGATCGTTTGACAGGAAAACCTGTCGGCGTGAATTATGAAATCTCTGATATGCAAGGCATGAAAGTAGCTGATGCAAAATCAAATCCAAAAACAGGTGAATATTCTTCGGCTGTCAAACCCGGTGCAGAGTATACCATGTTTTTTTATGGCTTTGATATTTTGAAATCCACAAAGACCATAAGTATCCAACCTGCTTCAAAATATGAAGAAGTTCCCATGGATTTCACGGTTGACAAATTGGTGAAGGGAATGGAATTATATTCAGTTGAAGGTTTTGATCCCGGGGCAAGCAAGACAAATATCAGCGGTGACAAAGTTATGGCCGAAGCAATTACAATGTTGAAAGGCAATCGCAATTTACATGTGAATGTCACATTATATCCCGATATGGCTCCACCTCGTTATGAAACGATTGCTCCACCAAAGCAAGACAAAAAGAAGAAAAAGGGAAATGAGCCTGTAATTCCACCGCAGCAAAAACTCCTGAATCCCACTGAGCGTCAAGCGCTGAATGCAGATCTTCTGAAGCAAAGAATGGATGCAATCTTGGCTTCATTTCCTGATGCTTCAGCTCAGATGAAACGCATGCATTTCATAATTGACAAAGCATCTGATCCTCAACAAGATGTGAAGAGAAGCACACTTGTCATCAGCGTCGGTGAGGTGAAAAGTCTTTTCGATTAAATCAGATGTTCATATTCTTGCGGGACATCGATTTCCATCATCAGTATTGCGGAGGCAATTGTTTTTCCTTGAGCATCAAGTTTGAGTGAGACAGTTCCTCCGCCACCCAGTGTATTATTCAATACAAAATTCACTGCCCATAAATTTGGGATTTCATATCTCTCAACTTTCCCCAAAGTCAATCCCGTAAAATATTCTTTCACGCGTTCAGTGGTCAATACATCACGAATGATCGGGTACCATTCTTCTTTGAATGCAATGACACCACAATTTGCGGCATCGCCTTTATCGCCACTTCTGGCATGTGCTATTGAAGATAATTTGATTTTCATATTATTCACTGTTGAATTGAATGTAAAGTTGCAATCAGTTTGCGATTTCGGGCATGATGTCTGAATTCACAGAGATGTATACCCTGCCAAGTCCCAAGTGCCATTCTACCATGTTGAATCGGTATTGTCACACTGCATCCGATGAGTGATGCCAATGCATGTGATGTCATGTCATCAGGACCTTCCGCAGTATGCCGATATAATTGTCTATGCATCGGAACAATGCGATCAAGGATTTCCAGCATATCGAGCGTCACATCGGGGTCAGCATCTTCATTGATGGTGATTGCCGCACTGGTATGACAAAGAAACAAATGGAGTGTTCCATATTCCAATTTTTTCATCAATACATCAAGCTCTTGTTCTATCAATCGAGTGATGCTGTGAATTCCTCTCGGCATTGCCGGTAAGATCATTGTTTTCTGCATCATGAGATATCGAATTGTATTCCGTCATAAGCGAGATGACAATTCGCCGGTAATTCTTTCTCGCATTCGGCATGTTTGATTTGATGCGCGATATGCGTGTAATAGGTTTGCTTGGCATCGATCATCTTCGACATTTCATTTGCTTCTTCAATCGTAAAATGCGTTGGATGTGTATGATATCGCAATGCATCAAGAATCAGCACATCCAGACCTTGTAATTTATCAATCGAAGAAAGTGGAATATGATTCGTATCAGTGCAATATGCAAAATTTCCAAAGCGATAACCGTTCACGCGAATCGAGCCATGTTGCATTGGAATCGGTATTACTTCAATATCACCAATCATGAATGGCTCATCATCAATGATTGTGAAATCGGCGCCGGGAACGCCACCACCTATTTGTTCTGCTTGACCAAATGCATAGGGAAATGTTTGTCTGATCACATCATGAGTCTGCTTGAGCGCAAAACATTTCACAGGTTGATCATCATTGAAAAATGTGAATGGTCTTGTATCATCAAAACCACTGATATGATCATAGTGATGATGCGTATAGACAATACCATCGATGCTTTTCACAGAATATGATAGCATTTGCTGTCGGAAATCAGCTGATGTATCAACCACAATTGTTGTTGTTTCTGATTGAACCAAAAGAGATGTTCTGAGTCTTTTGTCTCTCGAATCATCGGACATGCATGTGGCACAGGTGCAAGCAACGCATGGAACACCTGTTGAGGTGCCTGTTCCTAGAATCGTGAATCTCAGCATCAGATATGTCTTTCAGCATGATAGGAACTTCTGACAAGCGGTCCTGACTCAACAATTTTGAATCCTTTTGACATTCCGATTTCACGCAATTCATCGAATTCACTCGGATGCACGAATCGATCGACTGGCAAGTGGTTTTTTGTTGGTTGTAGATATTGTCCCAAAGTGAGAATATCCACTTCCACTTCACGCAAATCATCCATCACCGTTATGATTTCTTCTTTGGTTTCACCGAGTCCGAGCATGATACCTGTTTTTGTGCGCAAGCCCTGAGATTTACATTCTTTCAGCACTCCAAGTGTCCATGGATATTTTCCTTGAGGACGCACTTTGCGATATAATCTCGGTACTGTTTCAGTATTGTGATTCAAAATATCGGGTCTTGCATCAATCACTTTTTGCAAATTCTCCATCTTCCCTTTGAAATCAGGTATGAGAACTTCAATGCTAACACCGGGATTCATTTCTCTTGATCGAAGAATTGTTTCCGCCCAAATATCTGCACCTCCATCGGGTCTTTCATCGCGATTCACTGAAGTGATCACTGCATGCTTCAAATTCATTTGCTGAATTGCTTCTGCAACATGTAATGGTTCATGCATATCCACTTCCATCGGGCGACCTGTTTTCACTGCACAGAATCCACAAGATCTTGTGCATGTATCACCCAAAATCATGAAAGTTGCAGTACCTGCATTCCAGCATTCGGCGATATTCGGACATCTTGCTTCCTCACAAACAGTATGCAATGCTTTCGAGCGCATCATTGTTTTGAGTTGTGCATATGTTTCCCCACCGGGTGCCTTGACTTTCAGCCATTCGGGACGACGATTACTTGGAAGTTCGGTTGGTAAAACCGGCAATTCCAATATGCTTTGTGTATGTGTTTCTGTTAGCATGTATATATCTATGTTGTGGTCTGCAAAATTATCAAATTGATTGCGTTCTTAATCATCCAATGACTGTATAAGGCTGATAATATCCTGAATCCATCAATCTGAATGTTTGTGGATATTCTTTTTCATAAGTGGTATTTGGTGATGTGCCCGCAGCCACGAAGACGGTCTTCGCGGTAAGTATATGAATTGAACCTTTCTTATCATCACTCGTATGCTCAAACTTTACGGCTTCGATTGCTCCATTTGAATCCAATATGCATTCAATCGGACTAAGTTCTTCATAAATGCTAATTCCTTCTTCCAATGCTTCATTCACTTCTTCATGATTGAGTTTATATGCGGGTGATTGTTTCAATTGTTTGCGATAGATTAAAGTAACGCCACCCCATTCTTTCAGATAGGGAAGAAAATCAGGTGCCTGATTATTGCGCTTAGCTTCATTTCTCACTTCATGAATGATCTTTCCATGTTCAAAGAATATCTGTGCGGTTACCTTTTCTTCAGCATCATATGTCACATCAAAGTAATCAGGAATTTCTTGAAGCATTGTTTTCGCATGAAGATAGAATTTCTCTACTTGAATAGGATAATATGCAAGTGTTTCTGTAGCTGTGTCAATGGCAGTCAAACCACCACCGATTACTATTGCGGGTAAAGACACTTGAAGATTGGCCATTGAATCCATTCTTGCGGCACCTGTCAATTGCAATGCCATCAAGAAATCAGATGCTTTTCTTAAACCTCTGCTCAGATTATTTTTCATGCGAATGAGTGTTGGTTTACCGGCTCCGGTTGCAAGAGCCACATGCGTAAAGCCAAGCTTCCAAGCATCTTCTATTGTTAATGTACCACCGAATCTAACGCCATCCAAAATCTTGAAATTCTTTCTTCTTTCGAGTAGCAATTGAAGAATGGTGAGAAAGTTTTTATCCCAACGGGATGTGATGCCATATTCGCTCACACCACCAAATCCGGATATGATTCTCTCATCTAATTCTCGTTCAATCGTATCCTTGAATGAAGGAAGTGGATCGCCTTTCTTCAGATCATAGATATCGAGTGCGGATTCAATTTTCAGACCTTCAACGGCGACGACTGCAAAACCTTCATTGAGCAAATAATGTGAGAGAGTATAGCCAGCAGGACCAAGTCCTACTACCAAAACTTTATTTCCATTATATGGCAAAGCATAAGGTCTTTTCACATTGAGTGGATTCCACTCCATCAAAAGTGCATAGAGTTCTAGTCCATCTTTTAGCGAAAGTATATCTGACAATACCGATGTTTCAATCTTTGGAATATTTACCGGTTCTTGCTTTTGGAAGATACAACCTTTCATGCAGTCATTGCAGATTCTATGTCCAGTGCCGGCGCACATCGGATTATCCAGCATCACCATTGCAAGCGCTGCAAGAGGATATCCTTCTCTACGAAGAAAATGCATTTCACTGATTTTTTCATCGAGTGGACATCCTTTGGTTTCAACACCAAGTGGATTCTTCTTTATTGATCCATCCTTCTCATGAATGCCTTTGGAGCAGGAATCTTTCTCTCGTTCATGACAAATCATGCAATAATCGATTTGCTTCGTGACTTCTCTTCTTGTCCCACGACGATCTGTCAATGCAAAGCCATCACGCTTCCGATGATGATGTGCATCATATGCAGTGATGCCATCTTTATCGGAAACAATTGCATGTTCCAAATGATCGAAATCCAATTTCTTTCCGGCAAATTCACTGATCCAATCAGAGATCATATTCTGTTCTCTCATTGAGAAATACAGAACTTCTGCTTTATCAAGTAAATCTTTTTGTTCATCTTCTTGCAACATCAATGCAATGACAATTGAAGAAAAGTCCAACTCTTTGTCATCGGTATGTTCAATAGATAATCCATTCAACAACTCAGAAAATGCTGAATCTATATCATTGATTGCATCCTCGCCAAGTGTTTGACCTCTTCTGCGTATCAATGCTTTTTTCGTAAAATCTGCTTTGGCACGTATGACCAATTGTTCTTTTTGAAGTGCTGATTTTATAGAAAAAAAACCGATTGAATCTGAAATGAATTTCTGCAAATAAGACTCGAGTACAATTGCTGTATCGATCAATATCTGTGATAGGCGAATTCCGGTGATATTTGCTGTTTGCAATTCCTGATAAGCCGAAAATGCATCAGGATTATGTTCTTGCATATAGCTCAGAAATGCAGTGTGATGATGAGCTGCGCTGAGTTGTATATTCATTATTTATAATTCACGATTGATTGAACTGAAGTACCTGTTCTAATGAAAAAGACACCAAAGGGTTGATCCTGTAAGATGATTCTCATTTGATCTGGACGAATGTCTTTTGCAATTAAAACGCCATTAGATGAATAAATATCTGATGTTTTAACATCATAGAAATGATCATCTTCAATTGAACTTGTGCCTTGTGAACGATAGACAATCAGATGGAAATCTTCTATTGTTATTGGACCGACACCAAATTCATTAGGCAGAATTGTATAGCTCTTCTTTACATCGCAATTGATGCGTAGAGCCATTCCACCTTTGTCCGTAAACACTACAGAGTCTATACCTGTTCCCAAAGGATAATCCCATGAAAATTTCATCCATTTTTTGTCAGCTTTCCATGGAGATACTTGCACCCAAAAGGTATCTGCAATTGATGATGGTTCTGTATTTCGAATATCACGATATGAAAACATGTCTACAGTACTTGAAAAGGATCCATCTTTATTCATATCCAATATCGATACGATATGCGCACCATTGATAGGATGTAGCGGTGGTAATTCCTTTTCACCAAGCGCTGCATCTATGCCATCAGTAGCACCCTTGACAAATCCAATAATAACCGCAGGTTTTGTACTGGATGTATTGTCTTCATGAGTTAGTGTGAAGACTTGTCCAAGAATCATAGTTGGCAATAGAAATATACTCATCAATAAGTATTTCACGGCGATTCCTCCTGATAGAAATATAGGGTAACAGAGACGAACTCTGTTACCCTATGGGAATTCAACAATCTAAATGATTATCTGTTGATGATAATGCGCTGTGTTGTAACTACGCCATTGACATTAACTGTCATTGTGTATGTACCTGCTGCAATCTCATCTGTATTGATAGCCATTGAGTTGCCATTGAATGTTACATTCTTAACTGTTGAACCGAACATGTCGATAATAGCAACATGTACTGTACCTGCAGTTGCAGTGCGAACATTGATCAATGAAGATGTTGGATTTGGATATACTTCAATACCTGCATTGTTAGCATCTTGCTTAGCAAGTCTGATAACTGTAGAATTGTTTACAACCAAATTTTGTGTTGCACTGATTGTTCCAAGAACTGCACCTGTTTTAGCATCGAATGCAGTATATGTACCATTCAAACTAGCTGCTGTCAATGTCATTGGATATGAAACACCTTGAACACGAATTGTCATGTCATTGCTATTTGTTGCATATGCATTGTTTGCAAAGCGAACATCAAACATGTCTGCTGCAACAACTGGTGGCAATTCAAAACGAGCAGGATTTACAGATCCATTTTCTGATACGCGAAGTGTATTTGTTCTACCTTCTTTATCAGCAATTGTGATTGAACCAAGATTCAAGTCAGACTTAGGATTTGCAACGATCTTTGGCAAGCCAGATCCTTTCACACGATAGAAACCTTCGCCATAGATCTTGATCCAATAACCCAAACCAGGAACAACTTCTGAAGTTGCATAGTAACCACGATCAGTTGTATAACCATATACTTGATCCTTGATTGCTTCTACAGCACCACTTTGCAATTCATAAGAGATGTCATTTACATTAGCGCGTGTTGATGGAGCACCAACTGTATTCCAACCATCATAGAGATAAACTCTTTCTGTTGTCTTACTGAATTCAGGTACTCTTGAACCAATTTGTGTTGAGTCAATATTCTGACCAAACTTTACAAAGTAACCAACACCTGGTTGAAGAACTTGCTTCTGCTGATATGAACCACTAGCAAATGTATATGGCTCTGTGATTGCATTCGGGAATACTGTCTTCCAAGTTGGATTGGATGGACGCAAAGGCAATGACAAGAAGTTCCATCCTGATTTTACTACAGGATAATTTGCTGATTGTGGCAAGCGATATTCAATGATGAAAGATTTGATACGAGCATCACGGATTGTGAATGAACGACCATAATCTCCATCTGGAGTAGCTTCGCGCATGTTTACACTGAAGATACCGCCATTGAGTGTATCACGGAGATACAAATCTGCGCCTTCAGGGAAATCACGAGTATCCCAATTGATAATAACTGGATAGTTATTTGCACCATTTGCATCAAAGCGGCAGAGGTAAACCAATGTTGTGTCTGATGTAAAGTCACGGATATCACGTGATGTTGAACCTCTTCTGAGGTTTTGACCACTAAATGCATCCATTTGAATATCACCAAGACCATTAGGTGCTACTTCAATACCATTTGCATCTTTTACCCAAGGTGTAAACCAGCGAGCAAAGAAACCTGTTGGTGCGCTAAGTGCATCATATGCATATTCACCAAAGAGTGAATCAGGACCATCTGTTGCTCTGTGACCTGTACCAAATACAAGGTTGGTTGTATCGCCAATTGTACCTCTAGAGTTGCTAACTGTCAATTTGATACCTGGATCCAAACCGAATTCAGGTGTCTTAGGATTATTATAGCTACCTGGCTCAACAGGATTACGCAAGTGAATGAATGTCACGCGCAATCTTACTGGTGAAACTTTTGCGGATGCTGAAGTAACAGTAATATAGCCAGTATAGATACCTGCATATTCTGCATCACCATTTCTCAAATCGCCTGTTCTTACAAAGATTCTGAAACGAATAGGATCTTGTGACTGAACAATTTGATTACGAGCATCTTTCAAGTTTGGAGGAACAGGACCATTGATACCATTATCAATAAAGTCGATGTCACCATCACGACCAATATTTCTGATTCCAGGAGGGACAAAACCTGGCGTTACAGCCTGGAAGAACAACCATGGGGAATCTGAACGAAGATTTACGCCTGTGAGTCGGCTACGAGGTGTGAAGTTATAGAGAATAATGTCTCTGTATGCATCATCACCATTTGTAGATGAATCAATGATAATTGGTTTTGTCATTTCCCATACTGAACCATCGGCAAAGTTTGGATCTTGACGAACTTGATCTTGACCATTTCCAGTGAAGTCACGGAATGAGATTTGTGGAACTGCGCCCACATTCACCCAAATCAAACCTGGACGGCTTGGATATTCAGGAAGAAGATCAGATGTCATGCTGATACCACCAAGACCGATTGAATCGCGCTTATCTTTACGATATGTTTGATCACGGTATGGATTGTCAGCAGCATTGTCTGCAACAAGTGGGAATGGATTTGTATAACCAATGCGAACATCATTGTAAGTCAATGAATCATTGGAGATATACAATGCAGACTTATCAGATCCATTATAAATTGTTGGCTGATTTGTCAATTGTGATTGTGACAATGTAACCTTCATACGAAGATACATGAGCACTTGATAGCTACCATCTTCTTCTGTAACAGGAAGTGGTTTTGTTGAACGACCTGTGATATACATTCTACGACCGTATTTTGTCTCGGCACTGAGAGCACCGCGGAAATATACGCCATAGCGTGTTTCATCACTTACATCGTCAAATTCCAACTCAAAGCCTTTTGCAAGTGCATTGGTGTCAGATCTTTTTGGACCGGTGAATTGAGCACCAACTGCTTCAAATACACGACCATCATACATCACTGAAAAAGTGAATGAATAAATTGGTCCGCCACTAAAGCGCTTGTCAACAACATTCGAAGAATCATACCAAAGATTCTTCATAAATACCGGCACTAATACTTCGCGAACGCGATCATCCGCATAACCCAACCAGATTCTTCCATCAGAGTATAAATTACCATTGTAATTATTGTCTCTGCCTGTGAGACTAAGCACAGGAATGTCAGCCTTTGGGATTGCAGCAAAAAGGTTCAATGAACCCATTAATGCAATGCACAAGGACAGAAAAAGAAGAGCCGAATTGCGTCTCTTACCTCTTGTGTCGGAAGTTTGCATGTGTAACTCCGTTAGATGATACATTAAAAATTATTATTTGTTATTTACTGTCTAAGTATTGTATGTAATCGCTACCAAGTTTAAAGGCTTTTCTTCTTGTGATAGCCTTCGTTAATTCATTATTCGGACAATCCGATTCAATGAATCGACCAAGAATATCATAGAAATCTGTGCATTGACTCTTCAAATCATCTGATTCAACTACTGAACTAATAACTGTATCAGGTTTCTTCATTCTTATAAGCTCTATGTCACTTTGCAATGAATCCATCTTGCTTGAACAAT
>Ga0209770_10000234_pt1 | contig 33260 bp, 48 predicted proteins | sample LauGreSu1BDMLBDD_2_FD_187572 | JGI IMG/M metagenome (GOLD analysis project Ga0209770, IMG submission 187572) | Freshwater lake microbial communities from Lake Michigan, USA - Su13.BD.MLB.DD (SPAdes) (version 2) | ecosystem: Environmental > Aquatic > Freshwater > Lake | place: Lake Michigan, USA...
TGACATTCCCGCGCGGATCGTCGCCACTGTGCCATTGCGGCTGCGGCGCGAAAGCAGGATGGCATGACGCTGCGCCTCGTACTCGTTGGTGCAGGCTGCGAAGTCAACATCTAGCCATGCCTGCTCGCCGTCGGCGCTCACGTATGACGTGTTAATAACCGGCTGGAATTCCATCTCCTGCCAGTTCTTGTCGCCGTTTATAAACTTACCGCGCACCGAGTTATATCGCTCGTTATACGCAAACGCCGTCGTCACGCTCAGTCCGTTGTCCACCAAGTCCGACTCATCGAGCGTGAACGATGACGACTGCCACGCGCCAGCAAACATCCGCCACAGACCGCCAGAGTAGTAACACACGCCCGACATTGCGTCGGCTAGTTTGCTGATGTTGTCCTCGAAGCGATCCGTTGCACTCAAGATAACGTTGCACGTATACCGTTTCTGCGTAGCCGGGCCGGGTATGTTTACGAGTTCGTCGCAGATGTCCGCAGCGTCAGCGACCAGCACCCAATCGATGCGGTCTGTATCCTCGCCAAGCCCGAGCCGTGTAGAAATCAGATAGTCGGCAAGGCAGAGCGCAGGGTTAGACGAATAGGTAAACGTGGACGGATCATCAAGACGCTGCGAGCCAACGCCGCCCGGCTGCGTGGAATCCAGACGCGGGTCATAGACTCGCTTGCCTTCCACGAGCGCGGTCACTTCCGGCTTGCCGGTCTTGTACACCGTCTCATCAAATTGGTACGTCAGCGCGATATAGCCAACCTCGCGGCCACGGTGGCCCGAAGTCCACTCGGTGAATGCTGTATTCAGTTTGTAGTCAGCCGTCTGCTCATTGGTTCCGCGATACGCGCGCACCCATGCTTTATTGCTCCACGCGCCGCTCGTAACCTTTCCATCGTCATCCGATCCGGTGATCGCCGTGATGGTGCCGATGGCCGTGCGATTGAAATAGATTTGGCCGATGCTGTTAAGTTCGTGTCCAGACAGCGCAAGGGCTTGATGCAGGAATTCGTTATTCGTTCCGGATACCAGCGGCGGTATGACATTCATTCCGGAAATGAGCATTTCGCCATAGATAATGCGGCGACTTTCAACCGTGCCGGAATACTCAACATCCTGTTTTGGCATTGCTGTACGCAGACGTGGCGTCAATGCCTTGCTGATTGCCGTAGTCGCTGCGAGCGTCAAAACTGTTTTGATTACGGTAGCGGCCACTTTGTTGGCGCTGAACCAAAGCGCGACGCCTTTCGCCGCCGTCATAATTGCTGCGCCCATTACCAGACCCCCATAACCGAAGCCTTCGGCAATGTCACCGGGCCATTCTGCCCAAGCGCAGCGACAGCGCGGCCCGTGCAGATGCCGAGCATCTCACGCCCTTCGTTCTCTACCAGCACGACATCGCCGCGCATTGGCCGAGTGCGCCGCATCTCGCCGAGGTACTCGCAGACCGCAGGGCTGATGCCGCCCTGCGATTCGATGTACTCGAGCGCGCTTGCCTCATCGTGATAACGCGCGGCGAGTGCTTCGGCGTGGTGCGTGTCGTGCATCGCATCGTGGACACGCGCGGCAAAGAGGCAGCAGTCATCCACGCCCCACGCAAACGCGCGGCCCTCGTGCGCCTCGATGGTTTCCCACATTTTATCGAGCCAGTCTGCGCGTTTCATTTTTTCGCCGGTTGTCCACCAGTGCCGCGCCCGCTGCCGTCGGTGCCTGGGAATCCGCCGCCATAGGCCGCGTCACGATTGCCCCACTGAGACACAAAGCCGGGAATCGCATAGGTGAGGTCGAAGAACTGATCACCGGGGAAGATCACCTGTTGATCTTCGTCCGTGTACCGCCCGATGCGCGGCTCACGCCGCAGGCGGTACTCACACGTCAATTTGATCTCTGCAACGTTCTTGGCAATGTTGAGCGACATTTGATTCATGCGCCCTTCCCAGACGACTTCCGGAGTGTCTACGAATGTCCTGTCTGTCTCGTTCAAGAATCCCAAGTAAATGACGACCGCGCGATTCTGGTAGTTCTCGGTCATCGTGGTGGACACAAGCGAGGCATCAACACCTGAAAGCGTTAGGGTTATAGCGCGCGCGATAACCTCAATGCTTTCGTCAACAATGTCGATCCCGCCAAACTGCCCGATCCCGTAGAAGGTTTCGGCTGCGGCCTCAAGGGAGATATTCTCGGGCACTTCCGTTTGCAGATTGTCGCCGTCTTCCATGCGGAGCAGCCCGGCAAAGGTGATCTCCCCGACGCCATCGTGGACGCGGACGATGCCGGAGCCGAAATCCAGTTCGGCAAGTACCACCATGCAGACCGATGCTTTTTCGGCCTCTGCGGCATTGTCGCCGCTGACTATTCTGCTCACGCAATGTCCTCGATCAGTGACATCTCAACGTCGCTGATGATGCCGGGGCGGGTCGCCCACGATACCCGCTCATCTGCAAGCATAAACCGCCCCATTGGGTTGCGGAAAACCACCGGAGCATTGTCAGCCGGAGAGGTTCGCAGCGTCGGCTCGAACATGAGGTAGCCCTGTCCCGATCCGTTCGAGTTAAGGTCAGCCGTCAGCCGCTTCAGTTCGCCATTGATCTCAACCCAATCGCCCGCCAGCGCCAGGCCGTTGGTGGAAGTCGGCAGGCCGTCGATGTTCAGCCCTCCGCCCACTTGACTAGCCCCATTGACTAGCCCGCACCGGGCGACCGACCCATAGGTCAGAAACTGGAAGTCGTTAGCCGCGCGTCCCGAGATGTAGTCGTAAAACGAAACGTGGGACGACGTGCCGGACGCTGTGAAGGTTTCAACGTACTTACCAGCCTCGGTGCGGGTAGTGCCAGAGAGCAGCCCAGACGCGCCCTGCGACGTGCCAGCCATAGCCGCCGCGCGCACGTTGCCCTTGCCAGCGCCGAGCACGAAGCGCACGGCATACGGGGCGGAAGTTACCGTGGTGAGGGCGGATTGGTAGGCGTAGCGGTCACCAGTCACGCCCGTGCGGGTAAGCCGCAGCCCGAAGTGTGAGTCCGCCGACAGCGCCAACTCGGCATCGCTCGAGGCCCACCCGGTCGTGTTGGTCACGGCGGCATTGTTGGTCAGCAGTTCGGCATTGCTGAATGAGCCAGCAAACGCGCCAGCCGGGTCGGAGAGGTGCAGCCGGTTGGCCCGACCGCGCAGCGCGGCAATGAGGGACAGCAGCCGCCGACGCTTGGCGGGAGAGGGCGCGCGGAAGATCAGCCGACACGACCAGCGATTACCGGGCCGTGAGTACGTCCGCGTGGAGCCGGAGAGGGCCGAGGAAAAAACCGCCGTGTTGTCGATCAGCGACCACTCAACATCAGAGGCCACAAGATCGGGAGGCAATACGTAGTCGGTCATCGTCCCACCCCATAGCGCCGGTCAAGTTCTTCAAAGATGCGGCGGTTGTTCTCTTGCAGTATGCCCGGCAGTGCCGATTGCAGATCAGCCGTTGCGCCTCGTGCGTCGATATTGTACACCGGCGCGACAGTCATACCGCCCATCATTGCGCCATTCGGCACAATGCCACCAGATGAGCCTGGCACAAACAACTCTGGGCCACGCTCGCCGACGATATACGGGGTGTTTTTAGACACCGGGCCACCAGACGCGCGGCCTGTGATGGCTTTGGCAAATGACGCCATGAAGCCCGTGCCGCCTGCGAAACTTCCGAAGATAGCGCCGAGGATTTGCTGCGCTGCAAGTTCGGCCAGCATTCGCCGGGTTACGTCTAGGAAACTAGACAGCATCCCCTTTAGGCCACCCTTGAACGGATCGAAAAGAAACTCGGCAAAGGCAGACTGGATATTCTGCGCGGCAGACTGGGCAAACTGCGTCATGATCTGATCCGCTGCGTTCATCTCATCAAGAATGTTTTGCACACTCTTGGCAATCGTAACATCGGTTGCGGCAAAATTTGTTTCTATTAAATCTGGCGCTTCTTTTAACTTTTCATAAAATTCGTTGAGGTAGCGCATATTCGCGGCTTCAGCCTCAAACATTTTTTGACTTGCTTTCTCTGCTTCCTCTGCACGCTTGCGGTCGAGTTCGCGCATCTGCTGATTAAACTTGAATTGATTCTCCATCCGGTTCAGTTCGGATGGTCTAGGCGCGCGGCCACGTCTGCCGCCTTCACCCTTTCCAAGTTGCGACGGGTCTACCGGCTGCGCGATCACGCCCAAGTCACGACCAACTTTAGTGACCGCGCGCGCCGCATCTGCCGCAAACTTTACGACTTCTGTGAATCCATTTATTAGTGTGGTGGTAAATGAATTCGCAGCCGCCACCAGAGCCGGGTCTTTTAGCGCCTTGTTGAAATTATCAAGTGCGCGCTGCCCTTCCTCTGTTTTCTTCGCAGCCTCGGTAATCTTGCCGAATGCACTAACGAGGATCGAACCAGTCAAGAGGCCAAACGCAAGGTTTACCGCCTTCGCCGTCACCTTCGCGGTACGCTCGAGCGTCTTCATGCTTCGCATCGCCGAGTTGATCGCGGCTTGCGTGCGATCAACTGCGGTGATTGTTACTTGTGCTTGCGCCATGATCGCTCCTGGTCGTCCGCTTCCATCTTGCAAGCGGCTAGAAGGTGATAAAAGTCGGCCTCTGTCATGCTGAAAATCTGTTCTGGAAGGACGGACAACCGGAGGGAAAGGGCATAGACCGCCCTAAGTTGTCCGTCCTCCATCATTTTTTTTCGGCATCCTCCACGCTTTGCGGCGTGTCGTTCATCGCAGAAACGATCTTGGCGATCACCTCTGGGTCGTAGTTGTTCAGCAGTTCGATTCGCTCGGCCTTGCTGAACACCCGCCGACCCTCGACATCTCGCGCTCGGACAATAAGCGTTGTCGCCATTGCCTCAAGATCAAGCACCGTGGCATCGCCTTGCTGCTTTGCGAGCAGGAAGATTTCCCGCCGCTCGGCTAAGGTCATATCAGGCCAGTAGTAAATCGTGGTATTCCATTCTGGAACCACGATTGGAATCAGAGTCTCCGGCGTGCGCCGGTCGGCAAACTGTGATTTTGCCTGCTCTTTCCAGTTCATAAATCCTCGCTATTATGACGTCGCCGCCGTGAGTGCGCCGTTGCCGATGAAGTTAAAGGTGATCTCAGTGATCGCGCCGCGCTGGACATTCCGCGTGATTTCGGTCACGAGCGCATTGCCGCTGTAGCGTGTAGCGCCAGAGCCGACACCTTCTGGGGCAAGCACCAACGCCACGTTGGAGCCGGGAGCCAGCGCAACCTGTCCGCTCGTGTCGGTCTCATCCCAAAACGCTGTTACCGTGCCATTCCACGACTTGATCGCGGTCACGTTGTACGTCTTGTCGAGATCAGACAGCGTGGTGTCTTCGGCATACTCTGCCGTCTGCGTGAAAGAAAACGAGGTGACTTCTGCGACAGTGCTAGCCGAGACCCTCACCAATCCTTCTGAACCATGATGATTTGCCATAACTCCTCCTAACTAATAATAGTGCCCGCGTCGGTTTCTGCCGTGCGGTACACAACCCGAAACTGTATACGTGCCGACCCAATCGGGGCATCCCCGCTGAAGTCGAGCGATATCTGCGTGTCGATTAACACGCAGTCCTTCACCACTGCGCCGAGCGTGTTGTCCGCACCGATGGCGTTCTCTACGCTTTCGCACAGTCTATCGAGCCGGTCGTCCAAATAGTCCGCATCTCGCGCAACGCACTCAATGACGACATTTAGTTCTCGGTCGAACTTTCTGGGATACGTGAGCGTCGTCTGCGCGACGGTTTCGGTGTTGGTGTATACCAGCGCCATCGAAACCGTATCGGCTGGGATCGGATAGACACGCGACTTACTTACCGTGTCGGCTACTGCCGCATTCGTCAGAATCGTGACGATGCTATCTCTGATCGTTTTGCGTGCGTGCGCCATTATGGGTTGCCCGTCTCAAGTAGGATAAAGCCGCCGTTCTCTTGCAGCATATTCGTGCCGTCTTGCAGCAGAAGATTGTTTTCCTCTGGTGCCTCAAGCCCGGTCGTTACCTCAAGCGTCAGCACCGTTACGCCAGTGCCGTCTGCCTTGAAGTTGCGAACGATGTACTTGTCACAGTCAATAAAAAGCAGATCGCCAAGTGCAGGCTTGCAGGGTAGCGCCGCCGTGGGGATCGTAAAGATCGGCACGCTGCTGCTGAATCCTGCCTCCGCCACATCGACGATCTGGTAAGCGTTGTCGAATATGCCGACGATGCTAAACCGTGCGCCCTTGTTTTTGTAGATCGCCGCCACGCCCCAATCGGCTGCGGCAAACATCGAGCGCCTGTCGAAGTCGCTCTCGAAAGTCACGCGGGCGCGCTCAAGTCTGTAGTGGCCTCAAGTACCAGCACGGTCACGCCAGTGCCATCCGGCTGTATTTCGCGAACCGTGTAAATGTCCTGCCCGTCGATGATCTTGTCGCCCTCCGCCGAGTCTTTCGGCATTGATGCGCTCGGGATCGTAAGCGTCATGCGCTCCGATGCGAACTCCGGCTCGGCTACTGCGACAGCCTGGTATGGCGAGTCGAGAATACCGCGCACGTTAAACCGCGTCTTTCCGCGTCGGTAGATAAGGTCGGTTGCAGCGTCCGAAAAGAACGCTCTGGTATCTGAACTGCTATAAACCGCCATATCTCACCGCCCACATTTCGCTCGTTGCGGTTGGCCCTAGCCGCGATACGTCGCCAGAGAATATCGACCTAAAGAGCCGATCCCACTCGTGATACGGTCTCGCAGACGGGTGAAGATTCACGCCGTCCCAGTAAGTCGGATAGTCCGCCGCAGCAATCACTATCGTTCCACGACACACGCGCTCAAGTTCTTTCAAGCCGGGAATTATATCCGGCTCAAGAACGTGCTCGATCACGTCAATACACGTGACGACATCAAATGACTGATCCTTAAACGGCAGTGCAGTAATGACCGCGTTATGTACACCATCGCCGCACAATTCCGGCACGGCTTCAGTGCCCATCGCATCGAATCCCATCTTGCGCGCTGCGGTTAATAGTTCGCCGCGCCCGCAACTGACATCGAGAAGTGAACCCGACAACGTATCCAGCACAGAGACCACCGGAAAAAGCCGGTCGTCTGCCATGCCATAGTGCGAGTATTTCTTATAGACCTCGCGGTACTTCTCAATCTCTCTTTGGCGGGCGTCCACGTTTCTTTTCCGGTGAGAATACTTCGGTTAAAAAGTCTTGGCGAACATACTGCACGGCCATCTGCCGCCCAATGAGCCATCGCCCAAAGCCATCATCGACATCTACCACACGACCGCGCTCTAGAGTTTGGCCGTTGTAAAGTCTTGACCGGATCATTTCGACTTTCATAAACCTTGAAACACCTTTGTTAGACAACCGGACGCCACACGAACCTTCTCGGGTTCTTTCATGTAATCACGAACCTTGACCCACGCTTGTATGTTTGACACGCCATCCTCGACGCGCAGATCGCCATTTTTGCTGTGCCAATATCTGCGGCTCGTCATGTAGTTGTCGCAGCCGCAGATGTAAATCTGCTCGAATCCAAGATACTCGGCAATCCATACGGCAGTGCCGCCGCTGAATCCGAAGTCTGGGCAGATGCCAGACCAAATATCGCACGCATCTTTGTGGTGCGAAATCACCGGAGCGTGACCGTTCAAGATCGGCCACAGTTCTTTGTCTTGGTAAACGATGTAATCCAAATTAAGCAAGAGAGCGTGTTGGTTCACTCCAACCAACACGCCCTCTCGCAGTAGCAAAGGCCGCACCGCCTTGAGGTCATCCACCAAAGCGGGGCCACCACCGAGGACAGCACAACGCTGCCCCCGGTGACGCCCTTGATATGCGGCTAGATCAATCACTCTTAGGTCGTGACGATCTCGTTGCACTCGGCGAACGACTCGGGGTGACGCACCGCGAAGTCGCAGTCGTGGAACGCAACCACGCGAACCGTACCGGCATTGCTGCCCGTGTACTGGTCAACGAGGATGTCGATGCCCGACCACTGGCCGATCAGCAACTCGCTCCAGACGCCGAAGATCATCGCCGACAGGTTGCTGCCCGAACCCTTCGTGAGGTTCGACGGCATCTGCTGGGAGACGACAATCGGGTAGCCGTAGAGGTTGTTGACATCGGGGCCGAGGATAAAGTTGCCTTCCACGCCAGAGGTCTGCTTGCCGGTCGAGGCCAACTTCGCCTTGACCTGGCCGTTCGTCAAGAACGCAGCGGCACCGTTGAGCGCGTTGTCGATATCGACTTCACGCACAAGGCTCGTCACCATCGCCCACGTAGGCGCACCGCCGTTCGTCCCGAGCGTCACCGAGCCAATGCCCGATGTGTTCAACACGCCGGTCGGCTTGTTGCTGCCCGAGCCAGCCACAGCGGCACCGTCCATCGCCACCGCAATCGAGGAGGCCAAGTCATTTCGGACGAGGTTCTCGATGTCGAGCGACGACTGGAGCATCAAGCGACGGCTGATGTCCACGTATGCACCGAGGGTCTTCGGCGACATCGTGACTTGATCAAACGCCGGGGCGTTGGTGCTCTCCGTCGGGGCAGTGTTCTCAGCAACCCAGTAGGCGGCAGAGGCTGCGGTCTTACGCGGGATGGCGACGTTACCGTTCAAGCCCGTGAGGAACTGCGCGCCGAGGGTGTTCAGCACCATCTTGTTACGCAGCACGTCGATGAACGAAGCAGCCAGCAGATCGGTGGCGACGGTGTTACCCGCCTTCGCCGTGCCGGAAGCAGTCGAGGTCGTCAGATCGCGCTTGTACAGCACATCGACCGGAACAAGCAGACCACGCGAGGTGCGGCCTTCCTTCTTCGCAGCAGCCTCGGACACCTCAAACTCGAAACGCGCATCGTCCTGCGCGCGACGATCTTGCGGGTTCGCCAGAGCGCGAATCGCCTTTACGAACGAGAAAGCGCGAACTTCCTTATCCGACAGGCCAACTTCCATATCGACGTTCAGCGGCTTGGAGGCCACCTTGTCGAGCAGGGCACCACGGAACTGCTCAATCGACGCGCCATCACGAATGGCGGATTCGCCAAACTCGCGCTGGCCGTGACGGCTGGCAAGGTCAAGAATCGCCGCAACGCGCTCGCGCTCGGCCTTTGCAGCGCCCTCTCGGGCGATATTGATATCTTCCATTTTCGTCTCCTTAACAAAAATTACAGGGTCAGCAGCCGGAGCCGGTGCGGGCGATTCCAAAGAACGCCCGACGCCAACGCTGGTATCTGCCGGAATTGAAACAATGCTGATCTCAAGAGGCATCCAACGGGTCGCGCGGTAAATCTCCCGATCACCTTGCTTACCATCCGAAACCATCTCGTTGATGACGTAACCGACAGACACGTTCGACCGTATTCCGTCTTTCACGTCTTGATAGATTTCCTCGGCCCTTGCGCTTTTCCCAAAGCGCACGACTGCACGCGCCACGCGGTCAGCCCCGAGGTTGATCTGCTCCACGACTCCGATCTGATCGGACATCTCGTGATCCACCAAAAGCGGCGCGCGGCCGCTTCCGATAAATTCTGTATTGATCGCACCGGGCGAATGGTCGAGCACTTCCATGCCCCAGCCGCGATCCACCGGCATCTCGCTCGAAAACGCGAGAGTCGCGCGGCGGTCATCTGTGACCACGCGCTCGAACACCGCAGAGCGAAACACTCGATCGGTTGGCCCCTTGCGCTTGCCCGGCCCAACGTAGTCGGGATCGCCCGGCTCATGGCCGTAGATATCCTTCGGGCGCTCTGCCTCTGCCACAACTTCTGCGGCTTCTTCGGCGGCTTCCTCGAAAGCCTCGATCTCCTCGTCGGCCTCTTCGCTTTCATCCATGTCGTATTCAGACTTGGCGAAAGTCACCGTTACAGTCGCTTCGTCTTCGACGACAGCGATCACATGGCGCTTTTCTATCGTGTCCATATTTCGGCCCTCATCTTCTCGATCCAGTTCTTCGCTCTTGCGATTAGCCCAGGCTTGGCCGGGGTCTCCGCCCCAGAGTGCCCACGCGATACGGCCCGCCGAGGGGTAGCCCTCTTCGCCGGGGCTGAAGCCCTCGGCTTCTTTGTCAACTTCGTGTCTTGCAAAGTAACTCACCATCCTTCGGACTGTTTCGGTCGAAAGATTCGTCCGATTCTTGATGTCACGCGCTCGAGCAACACCGACGGCTGTGCCGCCGCGCCCGAACTCTTCACGCCAAGCAAGTCCGCGCTCGGCCTCTGCTGCCATCGCCTCTGTAGGCTGTAAATCTACCGCCATTATTCCAACCTCAAGAACGATTCTGCGCTTGTTGTCAAGGTGAGTGCAACCACACGTACCGTTCCGTCGCTGCCCTTGACCTTGATGGTCAGAGTTGAGTTGTCGGTAATCTCAAAAACCATATCGCCGTTGCTGGCCGGAGTCGCACTCGCACCAGGCTGATATGTCACCGCGCCAATGCTGCCGCCCGTAATCGCTACGGCGCTCGCATTCTGCGTGGACATCGTGCCGAGGCCCGAAACCGCCGTGTTTGCGATTGCGATATTTGTATTCGCTGCGGCAGTCAGTCGACCCTGCGCGTCCACCGTAAAGGTGCCAACTTGCGAGGCCGACCCGTACGATGCTGCTGTCACTGCCGTATTAGCAAGCGCAATCGACCGATTCGCGGTCAGATCGCCGCCGCCGCTCAAGCCAGTGCCAGCCGAAATCGTGATGGCCGATGCAGCAGCACCGAGGCTCGTCAGTGCAGCCCCCGCCGTCGTCGCACCCGTACCGCCGTTAGCCACGGCCACAGTGCCGGTTACGTTCGCAGCCGTGCCGGTGGTGTTTTGGTTCAACGTGGGAACGTCTGCCGCCTGTATCGCGGCCATCACCACATTGGTGCCGTTGCCGCGCAGATACTGACCGCTCGTCACGGCACCGGCAAACGTATTCATCGCAGACTGCGCGGAGGTCTGCCCAGTGCCGCCGTTAGCGACGGCAAGGGTTCCGGCTAGGGTAATCGTCCCGGCCCCTGTAATCGGGCCTCCGCTCGTTGTAAGCCCGGTCGTGCCGCCGCTGACATCAATGCTCGTGACCGTGCCAACGCCGCCAGCGGGCACCCACTCAACATCGGTGCCGCCGACATTGACTGCGAGCACCTTGCCCGCGTTGCTGGCATACGTCGGCAGAAGGTTAGTCCGCGCGCCCGATGCGCTCGATGCGCCCGTGCCGCCGTCGGTCACGGCAAGGTCGGTAATGCCCGAAATCGTGCCGCCCGTGATCGTGCCGCCCGTGATCGAAACGTTGTTGGCATTCTGGGTTGACATCGTGCCAAGCCCAGAAACCGCCGTGTTCGCAATCGCAATAGCGCTGTTTGCCGCCGCAGTCAGTCGGCCTTGAGCATCGACCGTAAAGGTCGCAACTGAACTAGAAGACCCATACGATCCGGCGCTCACCGCAGTATTGGCAAGGCTGATCGTGCCGGAGGCTGTAATCGGCCCGCCCGTCAGCCCTGTGCCGGTTGCTACGCTTGTTACTGTACCAACTTGCGGCGCAGCAATCGTAACAGTGCCCGCGCCGTTCGTAATCGTGATGCCAGCGCCAGCAGTAAGATTGGCATTTTTCCAGAGCGAGGTCGATGCGTCATAAATGATTAACTGCCCATTGGCGGGTGAGTTGATCTGTACGTCGTGGATTTCGTTCAGTTCGTACCCGTTTTGCACCTTGACGTAAATTTGGCCGTTGCCAGCGTTAGCACGCTCGACCACGCCAATATAAACCATGTGATTCGGCGCTTTCGGCTTTGTCGCCGTCAAGGTTCCAGCACTTGCGCCGAGGTACAGAATGTCGCCCTCGTTGTAAGCGCCTGTATTCAGCCCATCAAGGACACCCTGGCAGACAATAAAACCGGCTTGGTTCGGGCCGATGCTTTCAGCAGCAAGGCCAAATGTCGTTGCAGATGTCGAGTCTTGGCCGTTGCTCGCTAACTTAACACTCGCACGATTCCCGGTCGCTTGGTAAAGATATACCGGCTGGCCCTTGTTGATCGTGACAGATTCTGCGCTTCTAACGTATGCGTGGACTGTTTGCCCAATTACAGATATTGCATTTCCGCCAGGCAGTCCGAGTTCTAAACTTGCATTAGTCGCATCCCACACGAGCCTGCCAACCGCATTTGCTGCCGTTGTTGTCGTGTCAAAATCGATGTAGTCGGGTGTGGCGATACCGCCGGTCAGCCCGTTCATTGAGGTGATGTCGCTGTTCGCGCCCTTCTTTGCCGCTTCCGGCCAGCCGGTGCGGACGATCACCTCGGTCTCGCTTTCCTCGATGATGACCGAGTTTAATTGCTCATCCACAACCATATTGGTGGATGAGTCGTTAACGATCAAATTCTGATTTGTTTCGTTAACGATCAGTCTCGTGCTCACCGAGTAACCTCCGCGTCAACCGTGAAACACCCTTGAATAAGGCGCGTCACCGTGCCGCCGCTCGAGATCACCTCAAGATCATAGACGTATTCGCCCGCAGTCACCGCAGCCGTATCGGTTGCAGAGACTAAAAGCGTGATCGTGCCCGCAGCGCCTCCGAGCGTAATGCGGCTGTTCTCTGTGGTCAGAGACAGCAGCACGCTGGATGAGTCAGCCGTCGCACGCACTTGCATTCGCGCGGTATAACTCGTCAAGTTCACCGGATTGGCCGATGAGTCCTGCCACGTCAGAATGCGCGTAAATGTTGCGCCTTGATCGCAAACGATGTCGTAGTTAGCCGCCATTGTTCACCTCGGGCGGAATGGGTGACGTGCCGCCGGGCAATGTCACGCCAAAACTAGAAATGATCTCTTCCTCTGCTTGACGCTCGCGCATCACGTCTTCGATGTCCAGCCCACGCTCGGCCAGCGCCTGCGTGCGGGTCATCAGTCCGTTGTTGATGGCGACAATCTGCGCCTCGGCCTCATTGCGCGGATCAACCCACTGCCAGCCGCGCGGCACCCACTGGGTCGCGCTAAACTTGACGAACTTACTTGCGGGCAGATTGACCACGCCAGCATCGAGCGTCTGCCGCAGCCAGCGCAGATACACTGGCTGGCAGAAGTGTTCAATTACCCAATTCTGCACCATCCGCCAGTGATCGCGCTCCTCGAGCAAGCCCTGCCGAATGCTTGAGTACGACACCGCCTCAAGGTCATTCGCCAGCGACGTGTACGACACGCCGAGGCCCGATGCGATACCGCGCAGCATCGCCTTCTCGAAGTCACGGAAAGCCGTGCTCGGGTGCTGCGGGTCGTAAGACTTGAAGTCTACGCCAGCGGGCAACTGCGCGAACTGTCCAGGCTGCACGTCCATCGACAGCGAGCCGTCGGGATTGTTTCCATCGCCTTGGTACTCATCGCCGCTTTCGCTAACGAAAAAGCCCATCTTGCTGGCCGAGATACGCGCGGCGACAAGTTCCGCCTCTTCGTATCCGCCCAACATCTTGAGGCGCGTCATTGCCGTAGCCGTCCACGGTGAGCCGCGATTCTGCCCGATGCGATCCGGTCGGAATGCGTGAATCATCCGATCAGCCGGAATGCGCTCGGTGCGAGGGTTCGTGCTGCCTACTTGGTAATCATCGGGCGGACGCACGCGGACATGGTAAGCAATCGGCCTACCCGCAGCGTCCACCTCGATGCCCATGCGAATCTGCCCGCCGTTGGCAAGAATCTCGTTCTTGTCTTGATCCACCAAGTCGGGATCGATGAACTGCAGGCGGAATCGGAATGGGTTTGCGTTGTCCTCAACAAAGAGCACAAAGCATTCGCCATCGCGCGCGACCGATTCGATGAACACGCGCTGCGCGTCAATCCACGACAGCCGACCATCGACCGTGCAGACGCCAGGCTGCCCCCATGCGTAGAACGCTGCCTCTAGTTGCTGGTTCGCAATCTGATCGAGTGCGCCGGTTAACTCTCGAGCGCGTACTTGCAGCGTTATCCCCTTCGGCCCGACTACGTTCGTCGAGACTAGGTTTAGATACCGCCGCGCATAATCGTTATTCTGGCAAAGGTCGCGCGACCGCGCGCGCATCGCTCGCAGAGCGTAGCGCAGATCGCTGTCGGCGGTCTTGGTCTGGGTCATCCAGTCGCTAAACAATCGGCCGGTGTTAGCGGCCTCGAATCCTCGCTTGCGAGAGGGCTTTGGCGTGCGCTTGAAGATATCCAATATGCTCATGCCGAAAACCTCACGCGAATGGTGGCATTGGTGCCGAGACCCTTGCGAATCTGCTCGGCTCGCTGCTCGCGCACCACCTCACCCTTTAGCCGCTCGCGCTCGACGTAAAGATCGGCGCGATTCCAGCGCGACAGCGACCGGCCCGCAATTGAGTAGGACGCGGCTGCAATGTTGGTCGGGTCTTTAAGATAGGTCTCAATGTTGTCGAGCGCGATCTGTGCGAACGAGCGCGGATCAACAGAATCTGTACTTCGATTCGGCGAAATGTCAAAAACGCCGCGATCAACCTCGACGCGGGCAGAGTCTGACGTGCGGGTGATGTATGCCACCCAGTGATACCGTCCCGGCTCGTAATCGTCGGTCGTGTTTGATACCACCTCGACCGTGTACGCCGTCGTCGATCCTGTCGTGCTAATCGCAATACGCTCGCCGGTAATCTCGCGGCGCAGAACGTAAGACAGGCTGTAAGCAGAGGACGGGTAGTCCGTCACAAGATCAGTGCGCTTCCATGCCCACAGATCGCCGATCTGCAAGGAGGCAGGCTCGCGCGTGGGGTAGTTTGCGGAATCAAAAAGATTAGCCATAGACCACCCCGCTCGACTTACTGCTTCGGCGCGTCATCTTTCGGCAGATGCGGCTCGACCTGTTCGCGCAATTTTAACCACAAGCCATGCGCGTTGGAGGACGTCGGCAACTGGCCGAGCATATTGACGATTGCAACGGCCTCGGAAAGTTCAACCTTCAATTCGATATCTTGCATTACTGCACCCACGGCAAGGGAGGATACACAATCGGCGGATTCTTCTGGTTCGCAATCTGCTGCGCCACCGCCGCCTCTGTGGCGTCCTTGTCTACACCACTCGCCCAGATCCACCCGAGCACCTGGTCTTTGGTCAGATCAGAATATGGCGTAAACGATTCGCCCGACGGCTGGAAAGAGGCCGTGCTGTAGACCGATCCGCTGTACTCGCCGTCAGTGCCGGACAATTGCCAGTGCGCCACGATGACGTAATCCGCGCCCTGCTCGGACTGCGGCAGGCAGTCGAGGCGGGAAATGTTCCAGTTGTATTCGATCATTTTTTGATTTCCCAGTAATTTCGATTAACGACATAGGCATATACGCAGCAAGCGGCTAGCGTGAGCATCCACGAATTGACGTACCACAACGCCCACACCCCCGCCAACTTGATGCCGACCATCACGGCCAGCGGGTCGAACTTGGCAAAGAGTTTCGCCAGCACGGGGTTCAGTTCCCGCCCGCCTTGCTTGAGTACCGTCAGCGTCGTGTAGACGTCAGCGGCTTGCAGCAAACAAAACAGGGCTAGTAAGCCTGTGTTCACTTGGCCTCCTTAACACGCCATCAACACGCACGGGACGCAGTAAGAGCCATCCTCATAGGTGCAGGTGACATGGTTTGATGTAACTTTAGCAATTGTTTTGCTGCGTCGGATGTCATCGCCTTGCGGCTTCGCGGTGCCGTCACCGGCTGACATGAGCAGATCGCCACGCTGAACAACGACACCTTGCGCGATACGGATAATCATGTCACCCGTCATGGCGACGTTCATATCGTTGGTGCCGTATTCTTCGTCGTAGTTCCAGTTTACGAACACGCCAGCGACGTTCACATCGCCTTCAACGTCCGACACTTTCATGCAGTTCAACTGCTCGTTTGGTAGCGGCTGACCGTCTTTCTCCCACATCGCCATCTGGTCAAGGTTAGACATGACCGTGCCTTTGACCAGCGGAATCTGGGTGTTGTCCGTCGTCTGCGAGTAGCGCGACAAGTGACCGCCGTTGTACGACACGGTGGTGCCGCTAACGGAAATATCGCCTTCTTCGGTGTTATCTTGGCGGAATGAAACTAACGTGCCGTCGCTTGTTTTTCTATTTACAAGTATGCAAGGACTGCTAGATACACAGAACCCGCCTTGCCCAGCACCTGTTACATACGCACCTGTAACATTAATCGACCCTGCTGTTTGACCTATCAGCAATTCTCCCGCCGACGTGAACCGGCCTTTTTCAGATTGGTTTGTCCAAAACAACAGAGCATTGTCTGTGTGGTTGTAACCAACCGCTCCGCTGTAAGGGGCACCTCCTGAAGTAGAATCGCCAAACTGTATGTAATGAGTGCCAGTCGTGGTTGACCACAGTTGAAGGCCACCGGAAGTAACCCCCGGATTTCCTACGGACAGATTTATCGTTCCCGCATTTCCCGGTTCTGAGGAACCTATACAAAAATTCCCCCCGCTCGTGATGCGTGCGCGTTCGGAGCCAGCAGAATAGAAAAGTACACCCGTCCCGGTTCCCCAAGAGCCATAGTACGCATTTGAATCAGCACCAAAAAATCCAGCAACGCTATATTTTGTCGCGTCGTCAGAGTCTCTGAAATACGCGGCTGCGCCAGTGCTGCTCCGAATATCTAGTGCGCGTCCAAAACTGTTTGTATCAGCCGGACTCGTCGTGCCGATGCCGAGGTTGCCGGAGGAGTCGAGGCGCATACGCTCTGTGGAGTTCGTCCAAAACGAAAGCGGGTTCGCTCCTGCGGTCAAAATCGCAAGTCCATTGGTGAATCCGCTGTCGGACTGGATAAGCGTCTGGTTAGGCCACACGCTGTGAGCAGCAGAGTGTGCGCGAAAGATGAGGTTGCCGACAGCAGATGCAACGGACAGATTGCCTGCCGCAGATGCTCCCGTGTTTGCATTGCGGATGAACGAACCTGCCGCTGCGTTGGTGTTCGTCTCAACCTGCAACGCGAAGGACGGACTCGCCGTGCCGATGCCGACGGCCGACGCGACGTTCAGCACCCCGTTAATGAGGTCTTGCGCGACGATCTTTTTTGTTTCGGTTGCGCTCGTGTCAACAATTGCGAGCACGTCGGTGGACGGCGCAAGGTTGGCGGCGCTGAGTGCTGTTAACTGGCTGATTTTTTTGTCGGCCATATTTCATCTCCATCCGTTTAACCACCCACCTGGGCGGGGTCTTAAATTCGGTCGCGTCGGTCTCTGCTGTATCTGCGGCTGCACTTGCGGGCGATTCTCGATCACTCGCGGCGCTGCCGCCTCTACTTTTCGATTCGGCAAAATCATCGGGCCACCGCGACCGATATACGCCGCGTAAGCGTACACCATGCAATCGAGTGCCTCTGTGCGTGAACCCGCAGCGCGCGGCTTGTATGACCTCACGCGACGGCCTTGTACCATCCTGTAAATCAACGTCTCGGCGGTCAACTGGTCAAAGTAGACCTCATCGACCGACGCGGGAAAATGAAGATATCCCGCACCCGGCTCGGTGACACGCTTTAGCCTTCCAAACAAAACATCTTTCGCCGTGTCTACGCCGACAATAAAAACCTGCGCCGAGGTTTTACCCGCCTTGCCTGCGTGCTTCGGCCAGATCAACCGGCCAAAGCCGCCCGCCCCCTTGATCGCCCACACGCGCCGAGACTTTCGCTTGGCTGCGTATCCGTAGACCTGTTGCGTGAAGTGTCCGCCCGAGTCAATCGCGCACGCTTCAATCAGCATCGGCGCGCCGTCCTCTCTCGAGCGCGCGCGTGCTAAAAATGCGTCGTGATCTCTCCACAGATCATCAGAGCCTGGATCACCGCGCAGGATCGCGTGCTCTACTAGCCACGCTTCCTCATCACGCCCCCACGCCCACACGCTGCACTCGAGCCGGTCGTCCTGCACGTCCGTGCCGACAGTCAGCATCAACGCGCCAGCAGGAATCGTCTGCGATCCGTACTGCTCGCGCCTTGACGCTAACCCTATCGCCTCGACTTGCTCGCCCTTTTCCTCGAAGGTCTCACCGAGCGCCGTGTTGATCCACGTTTGCAGCGTTTCGGGAAACCGCTTCGCGGCGACAAATGCCACGGCCATTTCCGACCATGTAGACCACGGCGAGTACAACTCCGAAATATGAAACGACGCAATCCCGCGAAACTCTTTCGTCCCGCGCCATTCGCCCTCGCGCAGCATCTGCGTCTTGTCCGCTTCGGTCAGCAGCACGCCGCACGCGACGCACGCATACTGCGCTGCCTCCGGCTGGCCCTCCGGCCATCGCACCTGTGCCCACACGAGCCGCTGCGACTCTCCGCAATGCGGGCAGGGCACAAAGTAAAACCGCTGATCGCCCGACTCGAACCCCGCCTCGATGCGGCTTGATCCTTTGATGGTCGGCGTCGATCCTGCCAGCACTTTACGATTCCAGAATGTCGCCGTGCGCTTTCGGCCCAGCGAAATCGGATCGCCCTCGGTGCCCGCGCTCGCCGGGTATCTGTCCACCTCATCGAATAGCACCACGCGAATCGGCCGCGAAGCCAACCCGCTCGGGCTGTTCGCACCGGCCACCGTCAGATGCCCGCCCGCGAACTTCTTATGCAACAGCGTGTTGCCCGTGTCGCGCGATTTCGGATCGGCTATGCGCTCGGTTAATACCGCCGTGTCGCGCACCATCGGTGCGAGTCTGTCCTTGCTCCACGCCTCGGCCATCTCGAGCGTAGGCTGCACCAACAGCATTGGCGCTGCGTCTTGGTGGACGTGGTAGCCGATGACGTTGTTTAGAATTTCAGTCCAGCCGACTTGCGCCGACTTCATGACCCAGACTTCCTTCACCGTCCCGTCGGTGATCGCGTCCATGATCCCGCGCTGGTACTCCGCACGCGCCGTGCGCCAGTAGCCAGGCTCTGCCGAGGATTCGCTAGAGAGTCTCCGGTATCTGTCCGCCCACTGGCTGATCGTCAACTTCGGCGGCGGGCGCAGCGTCTTCATGATCGCTGCCCGAATCGTCCGCGAGTTCAGACAACGCGGCATAGACTTCTTCTCGAATTCGCTCTGCAATGACTCCTGCATCTTCAATGGCTACCAGTTGTGGGCCTAGTTTCGAGGGCATGGATAGAAACTTCGCGCGCACTGCTGCAAGCACGTCGCTCCAAATGGCGATCATCTCCTGCGCGTCCATCAACTCGCCGCGTCGCACGCGGTTTTCCGTTTCGACCTTTTCGGCTTGCGCTGCGGCCAGTCGCTCGCGCTGGTTCGCGTGCTCGCGCTCGGCGTCAGTGCCGGTCGTGCGGTTGATGAACCACTGCACGAACTCCTGTGCGTTGTACGTGCCGTCGGCGTTGCGTGGGCCGTCAGCCCAATCGCGCACGGATCGTGACGTCACGCCGCATATCCACGCGATCTGCTGCTGGTTTAGGCGCTCGAGTTCGATATCGGCTTTGCCGCGATTAGCCACGATTGTTTCTCAGAAGGAACACTTGCAATTTCTGTGCCTAGTCAATTCTCGCGGCCGCGTTACCCGCGAGGCTACTATAAGCCTCAAGGGACCCGTAGAATCAATGACTTACGTCACAACTTCGACATTCTGAACGCCACTTGACGCTCGAACTCGATAGGCCACCGCGTTTTGATTGTCGCACTAATGGAACGCTGCACAGCGTCCTGCAAAAAAGTTTTAGGCACCGACGGCCCGTATAACGCCTTGATCTTGGCCCGTGGCTTCTTCGCCCCATTGCCAACCGAATGCGCCCGCACCGCATGAGATGGCACGGCCACATTGCCGCGCGTGTATCCGTTGCGTTGATGCGCTCGCCGTGTATGTTGTCGCAGCGTTCGGCGCTGGCCGGTCGCCGGTCTATAGTCCGTTCGACTGAACACCGTGCGCCCTTGGTTGCCGATGAACGCGCCCTTGTAGATCTTACGATTGCGCCAGGCATTCGCAGAAACGCCAGACTTAACCTCACGCGCACTAAAGTTGATGAGGTTCGGCGCGTACTTCTTCGCTACGATCTTCGCTTCTGGCTGCGCTCGAGTAGCGCGGTAGATCGGCAGACGCTCGCGGATAGATGACTTCTTCAGCCCTGTTACCGTGTTGATGTCGTTCACCGCAGTAACGCGAGCAGATACCGCAACGCGATTCAATGCGCTTGGCACTGCTGCTGCGATCTCTTGCTTGAACTGAAAGCCTAGACGTTTCTCGACTTCCTTGATGTCTACTCGAACATCGTATTGCATACGTGCTCCGGTGGTCGGCCTTTGAGTCTAACTAACCCTGTGCAGTGTGCCGGTCGGAGCGTCTGGGTGCATTTGCCCCAGTCTGTTCGCTTATATCAAGTTTTCGGGGCACTGTCTAGCGTCTCTGCAACTTTTCGTTCGGCCGTCTCAACACGGCGCATAAGGGTGCGCCTGCTGATGTTTAGGCGCTGGGCCTTCAGCCATAGCGGGCCGGTGCTGACGTAGTAAGCGATCAGAGGCTGCTTCCATGCTTGGGAAAGCCTAGCGACCGCCTGTTCGGTCTCGAGGATGTCATCGGGTGCCAGCCCTGCGCCCGACCCCTTGCCGCCTGTATTGGCCCACGTAAAGGCTGCTGCGGTTGGGTATCCGGTCACAGCACGACCCCTGCACCATCGGCCCCACTGGCTCAACTTGACTCGAGTGTATTCGATCACCGCATCGCCTCCGGTTTAACCTTTGCGTTATAGCGTTCCCACAAGTCCTTGACGACTTGCTCGGGTTCTCTTGCCTCAATCCATTCGCCTCGCGGCTCCCAAACTGATCTGGCAATCTCTTGCGTCTCGGATAACTTGCCCGACTTGGATTTGATCTCGAGCCAGCAGACGAAATAAATAACCTCGCCGAATAGCCCGACTTGTGGCAAAGGCCGCAGCGCCAACTTGTCGGGGATGCCTAGCCCGGCTTTGGTGTAGTCGATGAGGGAGAATCCCGCAGCCTTGACCGCTTCGGATATCTCGCCGTCGTTCAAGTCTCGGCGCGCGGCGTGTCTCATAGTTCGCTGACCTGTTGGATGCGTTTGCCGATCCAGCGCATGACCGGCACCGCCATGCTGTTGCCGAGGGCTTTGTAGCGTGGGCCGTCCGGTGCCTCGTCCTTCTTGCGCCACGGGATGTTGGTGTACCCGTCAGGGAAGCCTTGCAGCCGCTCGCATTCAACCGGCGTGAGGCGGCGGACTTGCATGGCCGTCATCACCGTCGGCCCGCTCGCGTTCACGCTACTGCCGGGTGTGCCAATGGTCGCCGCCACCTCGCCCGTGATGGCGCCGTTGTAGCAGTCGGTGCCGAGCGCCACCGGCTGGGCGACGGCAAGATGCGCGGAGTAGTTCGACCCGCATCGCATCGTCGGCGTGACATCAACAGCAGCATCCTGCCCGTTGTCGCATCGCGTGAACGCCACCGGCTGGGCGACGGCCATCGGGTTATTGGCTTGCAGCGTCTGCACTAGGTCAACGTCGGTCTGCGGCTCAGACATCTGTGCGCTGAAGGTGATGGGTTGCGCGATAAAATTATGGTCGCGGTTGTGTCCTGGGCCTTTGTGGTCAGAGGCAATCAAAGTCTCCGCTACGGTTGGGACACACTCTTCGTGGTTGTTGCGACTGATTCCAAAGCGCGCTGCAATTGTTCCGGCAACTTCTTGCCCCTTCTCTCTGCGCGGCGCAGTATCCCGGCGCACGCTTTCGCGCTCAAAAAGAACTGCTGCGGCACGTTGCCAACTTCTAGCGTTTGCGACAACGAACACACGGCGGCGTCTCTGGGCCACTCCGAAGTACTGAGCGTCCAAAACCCGGTAGGCGAACCCATACCCGAGTTCTGCCAACATTCCGAGGAAGGTTCCAAAATCCCGTCCTCCGTTAGACGACAAGACACCGGGGACGTTTTCCCATACCAGCCACTCGGGCCTATATCGGCGAGCAATTGCGCCGTAGGTGAGCATGAGGTTGCCACGCGGATCAGCCAGTCCTTTTCGCAGTCCTGCGACGCTGAAGGATTGGCAGGGAGTTCCTCCCACAAGAAGGTTGATTGGTTCATTAGGCCATTCCTCGTATTTGGTCATGTCGCCGTAGTTTGGGACGATTGGGTAATGATGATTGAGCACAGCGCATGGGAAAGGCTCGATCTCGCTATACCAAGCGGCTTTCCAGCCAAGCGAATGCCAGGCTACGGTTGCCGCCTCTATGCCGCTGCAAACGCTGCCGTATCTCATTTCGTGCCCTTCTTCAGAATCTGCCGCCGCCCCTCTCGGCTCATGCTCAAGAATTGCAGCCGGTCATAGTCTAGGTCGATCATGTCGCAGACCCAGCGCATCGACCCGACGCCTTGCTGATCGGAGTAGATCCACTCCTTTGCTCGGCGCGCGTATCCAATGCGATTGAGATCCGCAATCGCTTGGTACACGACCGCGGCCCACAACGCCCGATATGGCTGATCGTTCACCAGTTCGCCGTCTGTCTGGCTAGGTCTATCGCTTTGCATAGTTCCTCGATGATTGGTTTGATTGCCTTTCGCAGTCGGTACAGTTCGCGTTTCTGTTCCCGCCTGCGGTCTCGTAGTTTCTCGGCGTGCAGCCAGTAGTATTCCCTCTGATATTCCGTCCGCTTGTTGCCGAGCCTTACCGCCTCCGAGGCCGCGCGCTGGGCCTCTGGGGTGAGGGATTGGTGGAGGTGGTAGTTGTGTGGCCTACCTCCCACGGATTCGATACCGCAGACTGGGCAATTACGGCGCATGGCGTGTACACGCTTGCTCGGCTTGCTCGAAGGTCTGGAACAAGCCCAGGCACTTCGGAATGCGCCTTCCGTCCTCGTTGTGCGTCCAAGCCACGTACAGGCCTTCTGGGCCGTTTTGGTCTTGGCGTATGGCGTAGGCGCGGCAGGCGCTGACGTGGCCCCAGAATGGGTGTGAGAGCCATTGGAGGGGATGGCGTAGGCGGAGGGCGGCTTGTGTCATGGCGTGTCCTCATCCGTGGCCCAACTTGGACGGGTGCCGACTTGGCCGTAGGCGTCTTGATAGTGCAGCATCTTTGCTCCAAAAGTTTGTTGCAGCGTCCGAATCAGTCGGAAGTCATCCTCACCCATCTCGGTCAGCATCCTCTTGGCTAGTGGCGTTTCTGCAACTGGTTGCGCCAGCGGCATACGCTTGGGGGGGGAAACTCTTGTGCTAGTTCTTCTGGCCATCGGGTCAAAATCCATGGTCAAAAGTCAAACCCCTATAGGGGGTTTTGACCTTTTTGACCGCATGGACGGTAAAAAAGAGGTCAAATTTTGACCTTTTTGACCTTTTTGACCGCTCACGCTAACCCCTCCTCTGACAGCCTAAACCCGCCCACCGTGCTGGTCAGAAACGGACTCATTGCCATGGCCTCAACCGCCTTATGCACTGATTGCTTGCTCTGCCCGCACTCCTTGCCGACCTGTCGGATGTCAGCCATCGTCCAAACTAACGGGGTCTCGGATTCCTTTTGACGCGCCCGTAGTGCCGCCAGGATCAACCGCTGCACCTTGCCGTGCGGCTCTATCCGCTTGGTCGCCACAACGGCCTGCGCCTCCTTCATCACAAGCGACTTCACCGGCTCTCCGTATCGGTCGATCCGTCCCAACTCCACCTCTACTGCTTCGTAGCCCAGAGGTGCCATGCTGGCTGTATCCTTGAATCGTTCCCGGCTGATCGCAACATTCATGGCCGTAGGGTTCGGCCGCTCGATGATGTACTCTGCATCGGGGTTAGCCATCAACGCTGACGCACCGCGCGGCCTCTTAGCGTCCCCGTGGCCCGAGTGCGCCACAAGTAGCACGGTAGACGTGTACCGTTCGCGCAGTCCGATGGTCAACTTGGACAGATACTCCGCAACCTCTTGGTTACTGTTTTCGTCAAGCCCGGCGGAAAACTTGCTGAAGGTGTCCACCACGATCAACGCTGGTCGAATGCCCACCTCGTCGACCGCCGCCTGTAGGTCGGCCATCTCCTCATCGGCGTTAAGGTTGGCGACCGACTCGAGCGCCAGCAGTTGCAGATCGTCCAGCGCCCTTCCTTGGCCATGCGTCATCATCCACGCCTCGACACGCCGACCCAATCCCGCGCCCTCGCCCGACAGGATCACGACCGGATTACCCGCCGCCGCAATCCGCATCGACCAATCAAGCGCCACGAACGACTTGAACGATGCGCGTGGGCCAGCCAGCACGGCCAGCACGTTGGCCTCGATCACGTTGTGAATGAGCCATACCGACTCGCGCCGCTCCGACACGATCTCGGACACTGGCCGCAGCACCAACCGCCGCGCGCCTCTTGCCGTGGGCCGTGTGGCCGGTTCGGTGGCCGGTTCCGATGTCCTCTGAAGCCCTTGAGCCTCGGGCACGTCCGACCAGTCCGGCTCGCCTTCTTCGCGTGGCGGCGGGCCGAGCCGCACGGCCTCGGATACGTGGACATAACCGCCCGCCTTTGCTGCGCTGAATACGCTACCGAGCGTCACGCCGCCCGCCCGGTCGAGGTGGAACGACTGCCATCGGTGCTCGATGTCTGCACGTCCTGCGTAGTTGTGCGGCAGCGTGCCAGTCAGTCCGCCGCTTGCCCACGCATCCCAGAGTTCCAGTCCATCGTCAGCGCCGCCGCTCGCGTGGTGCAGCGCCATGCCGACCATCAACCATGCGTCGTATTCCTCCGGGTTGATATGCGCCAGCGCATCCGTGACGCGCGGCAGATCGCGCTGGAAGTCTTGGCTAGTGCCGAGTCGCGGCGGCAGTTTCGCGGCCACCTCCGACGGCAACTCCAAGTCCATGCGCCGCTCGTCGATCAACCCAGCGGGCAGCGTGGCAATGTCAGCCAGCGGGCCAGACTGCCCAAAGTGCAACGGCCACCAAATGACGTAGCCGCCTTCCGCTCGAATGTCCAGCCCGCCCCGACGCACCTTGCCGAGCGTCACGCTGGCCCCGCCTCGAATCTTCACCCCTGCGGGCGTCTGGAACAAGTAATGCCGCCCACCGCTTCCGCCGCCCGTCTGGTGTACTCGGGTGGCAGTTAGGCTTGACTGGTTTTCGGACAGCCAGTCTTGCGCCTGGTCGTCTGCCACCCGCGCGTCGAAGTCGAGCACGGCTAGGTTGGTACGCGATCCAGTCGGCACGCCCACGAGCGCGTCGGGGTAGTTGCCCCACCATCGCCGAATCATCGCCTCATCTTGGCTTGCGTCCTTGAACCCGTTACGGGTCAGCGGGGACTTGGCCTTCTGGATACGTCCGGTGGTGTCCTTCTCATCACGCCGTCGACACGGAAATACCGGGTAACGCTTGGCGAGGTCGAGTACCTTTTCGACGGGCACGATTGCAGTGAGTTCGGGTTGTGTCATGGGTAGATATCCGGCCTTAAGGCATTTCTCCGTACTCCCGTAGCGGCCTCGATGTCAAGTACCCGCATGACCGGCACGCGGCCAGCCTCGACCCACTGGTGGACAGCCTGCGGTTTTATCTTGAGTTTTCGCGCGAGCGCGGCCTGTCCGCCAGCCTTTGCTATGGCAGCAAGGAGGGCAGACTTAGGACTTTGGTGTGGTTGTTTACGCATACGCGGCCGAGCATACCGCAGGGCGGACAAGAATATCAAGCGCTGCTTTTTAATCAAGTAGTGCTTGACACCCCCAAATTGGCATGGTCTACTACACACATGGACGGCGCAGTGCCGGGCCAAAAGCGATAAGAAGGAGTCAGAAAATGCAAGTTCAAATCATCGAATCAAAGCAAGTTCAGTACGCCACCATCGGCCGTCACGTGTACGCCACGATGCAATGCGGCAAACATTTGATGTCTGTATCCATTGGCAAGCACAGCATCACGGCTGTGATGCACAACGCATCAAACCGTGCGTTCAAGCAACTTGGCAAAACATACCGCAACTTTGACGAAGCCTTGAGCAACTATAAGTCTTCGGAGGCTCGCGCCATGATCGAAGCCGCGCGCAACATTTGGAATACCGCAGAGGTGGCGGCATGAACCGCCCATCCATCTGGCCCCAAGCAATCGCCATCCTTTTTTTGTGCCTCGCCGCTTGCGCCATCGAGCCATGCGACGGGCATTCGTGTGATGAAGAAGTAACCATTAAGGAGTTTAAGTAAATGAGCATTTTTGTTAGCGCAACATCCGGCGGCAACTATCCCGAGCGCAAGCCCATCGAAGCCGGAGCCTATGCCGCCATCTGCGATATGGTCGTCGATCTCGGGGTACAGCCCTCACCAGGCGGACAGTACGCGCCCAAGCGCACTCTGCTGCTGCGGTTTCAGATTCCGAGCGAGCGCGTGGAGTTTACGAAGGAAGGCGAGACCCGCAGCCTGCCCGCCGTTATCAGCCGCACGGTCGGCCTGTCGTTGAACGAGAAGGCAACGCTACGCCAGTTGTTGCAATCGTGGCGAGGTCGTGCATTCACGCCGGAGGAGTTGAAGAAGTTTGATTTGACAGCAGTCCTCGGCAAGCCCGCGTTTATCAACGTGACGCACAGCACGAAGGGTGACAAGACCTACGCCAATTTGACCAGCATTATGCCCCTTCCGAAGGGCATGGCCGCACCGGCTCTAGAGGGCGAGGCGCTCTGGTGGTCGTCGGATTCGCCGAATCTAGACGCCTTCAATAAGTTGCCCGCCTGGGTTCAAGAAAAGATCAGCAACCGGATCATCGAGCAGCCTGCTATTGCGAAGATCGCTGCTGCGAAGCCTGCTGCCGTAGCGCCTGCGGAATTCATCGACGATGAGGTGGCCTTCTGATGGCAACTGCAAGATATGGATACAAACTGGCAGACGGCACGAAGGTGCCGTCGGTCACTACCATTCTCAAGATCAAAGACCCCGGAGCGCTGATCAACTGGGCCTATAAGACAGGCCGCGAGCACGGCAACCTCGAAGGCAAGGGCCAGTTCGCACCGGCCAACCTTTACCAGGGCAACGATGCCTTGCAGATCGGGACGTGCGTTCACGAGATGTGCGAGGTGTTCGTAAAAGGTGGCGATCCGACCGCGCATCTTGATGGCGTGATGGAGAAAGCCGAGACGCTGGACAAGGCAGCATTCCGCGCGCAAGTTGTTAGCGCCTACTCGGCTTTCGAGTTTTGGTGCAAGGGCACCCAATTGGAAATCCTCGAATGCGAGGTGCCGGTACTGTCAGAGACGCACCGCTACGGCGGCACGCTCGACTTCATCGGGCGGCTGAATGGTCGGCTTGTGCTCGGCGACTTCAAGACCAGCGGCGGAGTGTACCCCGAATATTTGATTCAACTAGCCGCCTACGCCAAAGCCTACGAAGAATGCAAGGGACTGAGGATCGACGGCGGATACCATCTGCTGCGCTTCAGCAAGGAAAACGGCGACTTCGGGCACCACTTCTACCCAAGCCTGGACGACGACGCATGGCCCGCGTTCCTGCATCTGCGGGCGCTGCACGACTTGAACGAGAAACTTAAAAAGAGGGCTGCGTGATGGGCGAGCCAATGTACACCGACGACGAACTGTTCCAAGACTTGATGCACGACCCGGTGGACTCACCACGCCACTACCAGTTGCGAATCGGCGGCGTGGACGCGGAAATGATCGACGTGATCCGTTCGATCCTCGGGCAGCGTGGCGCGCTGGCTTACTGTCACGGCTCGGCGCTCAAGTACCTGGGCCGCGCGGGCAAGAAAGACGGCGCACCGACGGCGCAAGACCTTCGCAAAGCCGCGTGGTTTTGTACATTTGCGGCGCACATCGCAGAAGATTTAGAGGGCGAGGACAAATGATTAACCAATCCTCGCAGGAAGCCCTGCACGCCATTGCCGACTTGCTCGGCACAAGACCGAGCGCTGCAATGGTCGTGGCCGCACTCGAGGCGGCATACTCGCTCGGCCGATGCGACCAGGTGCTTGAGGCCACCAAGGTGGTGCAGCATGAACTGGCTTCTTGACATCATCCGCCGGGTTCGGCGCTCACGCCGAGAGGACTGGCGGCACGTATCGTCGCCGAATTGGGCCTGCTCACGAAAACGCGCGGGAGGGCTTTACTGGTGAAAGTGGAAATCTGCCCAGAGAGCGCGGCCGAAATTACTAGGGCCGAGTTGCGGTTGACGCTGCAACTGTTCAAAAAGGATTTACGCCAGCGGAAAGCGGGCAAGGGATCGGCTGTGTTCACGCACGACAAGGCGGAAGACATCGAGCAGATTAAGCGGCACGTCGAGGCCACGGAAATGCTCTTGCGTTATTACACATGAACAAGATACCAATTATTATTTTAGAGTCATGGGAGTACGAATGGGCATCTCATGTAGGGGCAAGAAGATATATTGAAAATTGGAATAGACAAAATGCCCAGCATTACAGCAAAAGCAGGATGGAAGATGACAGAACCGCACAAGTTGCGGCGTGTGTTTCTGAACTAGCAGTCGCTAAGTACACAAATAGATACTGGTCTGGTCATGTTTGGCCTGCTCACAAACATATGCACTATAGAAATATTGCTGATGTTGGAGAAAACATAGAGGTTAAAAGACTAAGAACAAAAACAAGCGCGCCAGTTAGAAAAAAGCAATTAAACAAAGGTTTGGTTTTATTTGTTGCGAAGCCAATGCCTCCAGAGTTTAGAGAAGTAGAAATTTATGGATTTATTGGATATGACAAGGCATGGGAAATAGGGTCGCCAAGTCAGTATGACCCAGAAAATACTCGTGAAATTAGTATTGAACTTCTGAGGTTAAAATGAAAGACGAATGGGATTTAGAGGTCGAGCGTATGCCGTGGCGCTTCAATCCGCCGAAGCCAGACTTGCGCGCGGCGCTATTGCAGTTGCGCTCGTTGGGGTTTAACGCTGAGGCCGACTTGATCGCGGGCGAGGTGCTAGGCGTGCAGAAAGCAAGGGCCAAAGAGGCCGAAGCGTACATTCTGCTCTCGGCTGCGTGGCCTGCGCTGGTGCGTGCTGGCCGCACGGAATTGGCCGATCAGATTTCGCAGTTTCTCGCCGACTAGCGCCGGACGTGGTAGGGGCTGGCCTTTTTGAAATGGTCAGTCTTGCATTGTACGGCCTGCTCGATGGGCCGACCGACTGCCGGGTGTGAGCAGTGAAACTTCGAGTTGCGATACACGAAGAAGGCGCAATTCTGGCAGAGTTCTGGCTCGGCCCACGACAACTCTGTTATCAGTTCACGATCTAGCACCCGCATGGCTACACCGGAGCGCCTCGGAACCACGCCTTGCCATTGTCTACAGCGACGACCTCCGGCTCGAGCAGTCGCCCTTCTCGGTACGTCAGCACCACAAAGCCCGACGCCCAATTCAGCGGCCCGGCTTCTACGTAGGTGAACTGCGGGCCTTTCGGCTCGGCCATTGTGCCGCAGTCCACGCCGAAGCGTCGGCCGCGATAGTCCGCCCACGGTGTGTATTGCAACTTGTGCAGATGGCCGTGGACGTAATGCGTACCCGCGCGAAGGGCAGAGTTATAGGCCGCGTGTATTCCACCGCCCACCGGCCGATGTCTAATGACCGTCCACGCATAGTGCTCGGCGTTAAGGTGGATAGCCCATCCCGCGCGCCAGCGTGGCAAGTAGTCGATCAGCGTTGAGCCTGGCATCTCCTCGAGTTCGGGCACGTTGCTCGACAGGTAGTTCTCAAACCGCGCGTCGTGGTTGCCGATGGTGCGTAGCAGTTTCGCCTTGGCCGCCGCGCGCTCAATCTCAGCGCACCGATCCTGCACAGCGTGCAGTTCGTCCTTCAGTTCGGGTTGCTTTTCCCACATGATGCGCGAGTGCCGACTGATCCGCGCGCCGTCCAGAATGTCGCCGTTCAGCACGACGATATCGGGCTTCAATGCCTTCGCCAGTTTGCAAAACGCCTCGTGCGCTGGCGTAACCACGCCAGGCCAATAGTGGCAATCGCTTGCCACCATCACCACGCCGTCGTGCAGTTCAAGGTGCATTTCGGATTCGTAGCGCCGCGCGCGTTGTTCTGCGAGCCGGTTGGCGGCCTGTCCTGCCTCGGCCTTTACACCCGTCGTGCAAGTCGGCGGAATTTTGCTCGGCAATGCTATGCCGTGGCGCGCCTCAAGCGAGCGCCTGCGCTGGTGGACACTTCGCACCGGCAGAGACAGTGCATCGGCTACTTTGCGGGGTGATCCGTAACGCATCCATGCGTCGATGAATTCCTCGTCGGTGAAACGCTTAGGCATTTATTCCTCGAAGGTTGTGAGGGACTGCTGGAGCAGATGGCCTAGTTGATCGACGAACTGCTCGTCCCTAGACAGCGGGTGCGCCATCATGTCGAGCATGGCGTGCGTCCACTCGTGGCAGAAGGTTTGCTGTAGAGATGTCATCGGCTGACCGCCGAGGATTTCGATTCGTAGGCGATCCGGTATCCAGATGCCGACGCAATCCTTGTGTTTCCACCGGCTGCGCGGGATGACTCGCACCGTGATGTTGTGCCCTAGAAGTTTAAAACTTTTAGGGATGCCGGTTTTCATTTTTCGTCCTTATTGACTCAAGAACATTGACCGCTCATCGTTCCGTCGCTTGACCAACCCAGGCAACACCTTGCCCGCTGCTTTTGTCCACATGAGAAACGCATCGGCCGCGCCCTCTATGTCGCCTCGGTTGTAGCGCATACGAATGCTGCTGCGCTGTAGGTTGCCCAATCCAACGTTAAAAGCAAAACTTACCAGAGCGTCGAATTGGCCTTGATTACCAAGAGCAGCAGGGCAAAGTCGGGCCACGCCACGCTCAAACCGCGCAAGGTCTTGAGCCAAGATAGCGTCCACCTCGTCCATCGTGAGTGTGCGATCCCAGCCTGCGGGTATCTGTAGACTGCGCCGCTCTTCATACTTCACCGCTGCGTGTGATGGGTCAATAACGTGGCCGACGCCGACAGTCCAGAGCAGCGCCGGGCACCGATAAGGGCGTGTGCGGACGCCCTCATGGTGCTTGACCATCTTGATGGCTGCAGCCGACGCTTTCATTTCTTAAATGCTTGTGTCCCAAACCAAAAGGCAATGATGCTCGAGAGAATCAGCATCTCGTCATCGCTGAATACGTTGTCCATTGCGACCGCAAACGGAATGCCAGTCGTGTAGGCGTACCATACACCGGCCACGTTCAGAGCGACCAACTCCAGCACAAAGATGTACGTCACAACCGGGCGCACGCTTGCGCGAAGGTTAATCATCCACTGACTCGCACCCTTGCCGATTTCGATGTCGTGCTGGTACAGGGCTTGACGCTCTTCGCCAGCGGTCTCGGTCTGGATTTGCTCAAGTTTGATTTCCTCAACCCGCGCCTGTGCAATCAACCCGCGCTCAGCCAGCGCCAACTCGCGCTCCTTTTGCGCTGCGACCAAAGCAAGTTCGTGCTTCTTGTCTTGCTTGTCCTGCATCATCCCGAGGATTTTGGGCAGACCGCCCGCAAGGAATGAAAGAAAGGTGCTAATCATTGTCATCATTTGTTGCGCTCCTCCATCAACTTGACGCGCACCTGAAGGTCGTGGATGTCCTCCATGATGTCATCCTTCATGTCCTGCCTACGGGCTGCGCTAACCGGGCTGTCTGTCGGCACGCCCTCTGATGTAATGAGCGCGGGCATCTTCGACTCAATCGAAAGCAGACGATTATTGAACGATGCAATCTCAGTGAGCAGCCAACCCACTGCGGCCAGCAGTACCGGAAAGAGCATATCGATCACTTTTTGCATATTCACTTGTCGGCCTTTTTATTTATCAGATCCCAGGCGGATTTCATCTTGTCTTCAAGAACCGCCACCCGTAGGTCAAGTTTTGATAAGACAATAATCAGCGTGATGAGTGCAAGAATGACGGGCCACGCTCTAGTAAACATCTCGAATATGTCCATAGTGCCCCCTACTTTTTACTGTTTGCAATCTTCTCTTTGATAGTCAGAGAATGAGAGATGATTGCAAACAATCCGACGATAATGGCCGTAACGCCAGCAATAAAAGTAACGATCTCATTCGCGCTTGAAAACCAACTGGTGCCCGCTGCTGCAATCGAAACGCCTGCGGCAATATCCGCGCCTCTGTTCGTGTTCATCATGGCGGCACTCCCCCTCCACCCAGTCTCGTAATCGTTACCGGCACGTCCGCCGTTGCGGTCAGCGGTGTGCCACCTGTCGAATCTGTAACCGTGCAGCGGTAGATACCCGAGACAAACTCATCTTCGTTAAGCGTGGCGCTGAATGTCGTGGTTGCCGCGCTGGCGCTTGTGATCGTAAAACTGTCGCCAGAGACAAACGTCCAGGCGTAGGTGTACGGGGCCGTTCCACCCGAGGGCGTCACAGTTGTAGATGCCGTTGTCAGCGTTGCGGCTGTGCCGGTCTTGCTCAATGTGCTGGGCGAGGCGCTCGCGGTCATTGCAATGCGCGTGATCTCCACCGACACGACCGCCGTTTTCGTTGCGGCTGCTGCGTCGGTCACGGTGCAAGTAAAGACGGCGCTGTATGTCGAACCGCTCGCAAGGCTTGAGCCGGTAAAGGTGGTCGTAGCAGAGGAAGCAGAGTCCGCCGCAATTGATGTTGAGCCGCTAGTGCGAACCCATGAGTAGGTATAACCTGGCGTGCCACCCGCAGCCGTGACCGTCACAGAGGCCGTGGTAATCGACGTGCCGGTGTCTGTCTTGCTGACAGACGATGGGGCGACGGTAGCGGTCAGCGAGCCGGGGAGAGAGTCGGCCGCAGCGGCTACGCCATTGGTGGCTGGCTCGGTGGTCGAGGTGTTGCCCGCATCCGTCCGCACGCGCACCCAGTAGTACCGGGTCGTCGTGTCGTTCTGCGGGATAAACACCGACGTTGCCACGCCCGACCAAATGCGCGTGGCAGAGGCAAACGGAGTAACCGAGGTGTATTCGTAAACCTCATAGACCGATCCGGTAGGCAGTACAGCCGGGGCCGTCCACGAAAGGTTGAAGCCGCTTGCCAAGTTCTTGGCCGTGAGGCCAGAGGGCGGGGCTGGGATATAGGTTGATGGCGTCGGGGTGCTAACTGATGTTGGGGTTTCGTAATCGCCCACAACCGGATCGCTCCAGTCGCTCGAGTCTTCCTCGCGCACGACCAACTCGACGAACCCAGCCTGGTTGAACTGCCACGATTCGCAGCGGACGTACTTGTTTGTCCAGCCTAACTCTGCAATCGTGATCTGCCCGACATCGAACGGGCGAATCTTGTAGGCCGACATTCCCGCGCGGATCGTTGCCACCGTGCCATTGCGGCTGCGGCGCGAAAGCAGGATGGCATGACGCTGCGCCTCGTACTCGTTGGTGCAGGCTGCGAAGTCAACATCTAGCCATGCCTGCTCGCCGTCGGCGCTCACGTATGACGTGTTA
>Ga0209770_10000235_pt1 | contig 33189 bp, 27 predicted proteins | sample LauGreSu1BDMLBDD_2_FD_187572 | JGI IMG/M metagenome (GOLD analysis project Ga0209770, IMG submission 187572) | Freshwater lake microbial communities from Lake Michigan, USA - Su13.BD.MLB.DD (SPAdes) (version 2) | ecosystem: Environmental > Aquatic > Freshwater > Lake | place: Lake Michigan, USA...
CAAGGAACACAAGGACTTCAGGGTATTCAAGGTACTCAAGGACTTCAGGGTACTCAGGGTACTCAAAGTTCTCAAGGTACTCAAGGACTTCAAGGTCTTAGTAATCAGGGTTCTCAAGGTATTCAAGGTACTCAAGGTACTCAAGGACTTCAAGGTACTCAAGGTATTCAAGGTATTCAAGGACTTCAGGGTACTCAGGGTACTCAAGGAACACAAGGACTTCAGGGTACTCAAGGTCTTCAAGGTTCTCAAGGACTTCAAGGAACACAAAGTTCTCAAGGACTTCAAGGACTTCAGGGTAGACAAGGACTTCAAGGTACTCAAGGTCTTCAGGGTATTCAAGGTACTCAAAATTCTCAAGGTCTTCAAGGTACTCAAGGTCTTCAGGGTATTCAAGGTACTCAAAATTCTCAAGGACTTCAAGGTTCTCAAGGTGTTCAAGGTACTCAAGGACTTCAAGGTCTTCAAGGTTCCAACAACGGTGGAGTTACCGTTGTTAATGATGTCTCCACAAATGCACTTCGTTATATTGGATTTACTACAGCAACCTCTGGAATTTCTACCATTGTAGGAATTTCAAGCACAAAACTTGTATTCAATCCTTCTACTGGTGTTTTTGGAATTGGAAGTACTGTGCCAACAGAAACAGCATCACAACTACTTCAAGTTACTGGTGGTGCTTATGTTTCTGGTAATCTTGGAGTTGGCAATACAAATCCGGGAGCAAAACTTGATGTTTCTGGTGATATAAGACTTTCTGCTGCTGACCCAGAAATTGAGTTAAATTCTGGTGGTCCAAGATTAAAAGTTCCATCAGCAAATACTTTAACTATTCATACTGGTGGTGGATTAAATACAACTGCAAGTGAAGCAGTAAGAATTAATACTACTGGTGTTGGTATTGGAACCACAAATCCATCAGATCCTTTAGATGTTGTTGGAATTGTAAGACCTCGTTTAGGTATTCGTGATTCTTATGGAAATGTAGGTACTGCTGGAAGTATTTTAGTATCTACTGGTGCTGGAGTTAGTTGGACATCTTCTTTTAGTGCTGGTCTCCAAGGTATTCAAGGACTTCAAGGTATTCAAGGTACTCAAGGAATACAAGGTCTTCAAGGTACTCAAGGTGGAGGTGGTCAAGGACTTCAAGGTATTCAAGGTCTTCAAGGTGGAGGTGGTCAAGGTCTTCAAGGTATTCAAGGTCTTCAAGGTACTCAAGGACTTCAAGGTAGACAAGGTTCTCAAGGACTTCAAGGAACACAAGGTTCTCAAGGACTTCAAGGAACACAAGGTTCTCAAGGACTTCAAGGAACACAAGGTTCTCAAGGACTTCAAGGTACACAAGGTCTTCAAGGTGGAGGTGGTCAAGGTCTTCAAGGTATTCAAGGTCTTCAAGGTGGAGGTGGTCAAGGTCTTCAAGGTATTCAAGGTTCTCAAGGACTTCAAGGTACTCAAGGTACTCAAGGACTTCAAGGTAGACAAGGTTCTCAAGGACTTCAAGGAACACAAGGTTCTCAAGGACTTCAAGGAACACAAGGTTCTCAAGGTACTCAAGGTCTTCAAGGAACACAAGGTTCTCAAGGACTTCAAGGTGGGGGTGGTCAAGGTCTTCAAGGTTCTCAAGGACTTCAAGGTGGAGGTGGTCAAGGTCTTCAAGGTTCTCAAGGACTTCAAGGTGGAGGTGGTCAAGGACTTCAAGGTATTCAAGGTCTTCAAGGTACTCAAGGACTTCAAGGTAGACAAGGTTCTCAAGGACTTCAAGGTACTCAAGGTGGAGGTGGTCAAGGACTTCAAGGTATTCAAGGTTCTCAAGGTTCTCAAGGTACTCAAGGATTAAGTAATCAGGGTTCTCAAGGACTTCAAGGTCTTAGTAATCAGGGTTCTCAAGGACTTCAAGGTGGAGGTGGTCAAGGTATTCAAGGTTCTCAAGGACTTCAAGGTGGAGGTGGTCAAGGTATTCAAGGTTCTCAAGGACTTCAAGGTATTCAAGGTATTCAAGGTACTCAAGGACTTCAAGGAACACAAGGTTCTCAAGGACTTCAAGGTAGACAAGGTTCTCAAGGACTTCAAGGTGGGGGTGGTCAAGGTCTTCAAGGTTCTCAAGGACTTCAAGGTGGAGGTGGTCAAGGTCTTCAAGGTTCTCAAGGACTTCAAGGTATTCAAGGTATTCAAGGTACTCAAGGACTTCAAGGAACACAAGGTTCTCAAGGACTTCAAGGTGGAGGTGGTCAAGGTACTCAAGGACTTCAAGGTGGAGGTGGTCAAGGACTTCAAGGTATTCAAGGTTCTCAAGGACTTCAAGGTAGACAAGGTTCTCAAGGTACTCAAGGATTAAGTAATCAGGGTTCTCAAGGACTTCAAGGATTAAGTAATCAAGGTTCTCAAGGACTTCAAGGATTAAGTAATCAGGGTTCTCAAGGACTTCAAGGATTAAGTAATCAGGGTTCTCAAGGACTTCAAGGTCTTAGTAATCAGGGTTCTCAAGGTACTCAAGGATTAAGTAATCAGGGTTCTCAAGGACTTCAAGGTAGACAAGGTTCTCAAGGTACTCAAGGATTAAGTAATCAGGGTTCTCAAGGACTTCAAGGATTAAGTAATCAGGGTTCTCAAGGACTTCAAGGATTAAGTAATCAGGGTTCTCAAGGACTTCAAGGTAGACAAGGTTCTCAAGGACTTCAAGGATTAAGTAATCAGGGTTCTCAAGGACTTCAAGGATTAAGTAATCAGGGTTCTCAAGGACTTCAAGGATTAAGTAATCAGGGTTCTCAAGGTACTCAAGGATTAAGTAATCAGGGTTCTCAAGGTACTCAAGGATTAAGTAATCAGGGTTCTCAAGGTACTCAAGGATTAAGTAATCAGGGTTCTCAAGGTACTCAAGGTAGACAAGGTTCTCAAGGACTTCAAGGATTAAGTAATCAGGGTTCTCAAGGTCTTCAAGGTATTGCAGGTGCTACTTCGTTTACACTCCCAGATACTTCTGGAACTGCTTCTTATATTTTCCTAGGAACATGGACTACAGCGCAGAGTGGACAAACTCTACATATCCGTGTGGTTTCTCATGCTGGTTTTAATGCGGATGCAACACAAAATCAAGTAACAGAACTTTATTTCAAAACATCAAATGGTTCTTCGAATGTTGGTGGTTTTTATGGTGATGCATTAGCATATAGAAATGTCGCATTAGGCACTCAAAGTAATTCCCCAACATCATTTAGAATTGTTCAGGTAAGCACAACATCTTATACAATATATGGAAGTTTCTCTACTTATACTAGTGGTTCTACATATCAATTACAATATCCTTCTGGGACTACTTGGACTAATAGTTCCACATTAGTTTCTGCTCCTACCGGAACTTTTATTGATGTAACTCCGTCTTCGTCTACTCCGACAAATACAATTAATGCTACTGATGATACTACAACCACAACACTATATCCAGTTATGGTTGGAGCAACTGGAAGCAATCAAACTGCAAAGGCAAGAAGTACTGCAACGGCATTTGCTTTTAATGCGAGTACTGGAACTGTAAGTACTTCATCATTCTCTGCATCTGGAACAGACCAGAATATAACGGCAAATGAATCTGGAACTAGTGGTACTTGGAGAGGAAGAATACTTTCCAAAAATAGTGCTGCAGACAAGGCATCATTTTTAGGTGTTTATGCAAATGCTCCTGGTGTATTTGCTCACAATCATGCATTAAATGCTTGGGCAGATTTATATGTTAATACAACATCTGGTAGTGATGGTGGAAATGTTTATATTGCAGGTGGTGCTAATGTTGCTATTGGTGGTGTAAGTGCATCATACAAATTAGATGTAACTGGATCTATTCGTGCCACTACCCAACTTCTTTCAAATGGAAATCTTGCTGCTTGGAACACCACAACTCCAGGTACTGGTGTTGGAGGATTGCATTTAGGAGCAGCGTCTGGAACATCAAATGTTGGACCTGCGATTACATTTGGTGCAAGAGATGGTTCTTCTGGGACAAACGCACAAGCAGGAATTTATATTAATTCTGATGGTACTTATGGAACCAGAATGTATTTTGCAACAACTGATAGTTATGCTGCTGGTTCTAAAGTTGCAATGTCCATTTCTGAAACTGGTCTTGTAACAATTAGTAGATCAAATTTAATTATTACTGGCGATAATTCTACATTGTATGGTCCAAACAGCACTTGGGGAGCATCTTTAAGAGTTGGTGGTAATGGAAATGCTGATACAACAAATGCATCAGTAGTCACCACAAACGGAAATCTTCATATAGATGCAGCAAGTGGTGGATCTGCAACATATTTGAATTTCTATAAAGGAAATAATGGAGTTGCTTTTGGTAATGGTGGTGGTGCTGGTGTAGTTGCTTGGATGGGTCCAGATGGGGACTTATGGAAAGGTAGTGCTGATAATACTGGAAGTGTTTACTGGCACGCCGGTAATGATGGAGCAGGTAGTGGATTAGATGCTGATTTACTTGATGGCATCGGTGCCGTTCAGTTGTTCAATAACATGGGGGGCGCCCATGGTACTAGAAGTGCTTTTGATGCAACTACACCATCTTATGATTTTGGATTTAGATTTGTTCAAGGTAGTGGAAATGGTCCTGCAACAGGTGGAACTCAATATTACTCTTGGTATATTGGACTTGGTTCTGACTATCTAGCAACTGGTGCAGGTTCTTATGGTGCAATGTTTGCTGTTGATAGAAATGTCGCAACCCCATATTTGTCTGTCAGATATAATGAAAATAACTCTTTTGGTGCTTGGAGAAAAATTAGTGCAGGATTTGCTGATAGTGCTGGTTCTGTTGATTTTAATAACCTAACAAATAAGGCAAGTGGTACTGGAACTTATACAACATCTGGAGATTTCAGAGCACCAATCTTCTACGACTCCAACAACACCACATACTACACAGATCCTGCAAGTACTTCTAATTTAAATGGATTAACTGTAGCATCTACAATTACTGGTTCAATCTCTGGTAATGCTGCTACTGCAACATCTGCACCACTACTAAGTTCTCTTGGCAACTATGTCTGGACTTCTGCATCACTTCCAAATACTTATTCACTAGGTATAACAAATTCTTTTGTTGGACCAGGAGTTAGTGAAGGATCATGGCAGAATTATGGTTCTGTAATGAATATGAGAAGCTATAGTGGAGGTGGTGGATCACTTCAACTATATGTTCCATATTCTCCAACATATGGGGGAATAGGTCTTCAGGTTAGATTTGGTAATTATGATGTTTCTACAGGAAACTCATGGACTGCTTGGAAAACTTTATTAGCAAGTGATAACTACACCGGATACTCGACATTCACCGGAATAGTATCCTCCGGCACTGGAACTAGTGGTGGATTTCAAAATGTAACATTCGCAGCAGGAAGAAATAGAATTTGGAGTTTTGGAAATGCTGATGCATATGGATTATCTTATTTCCAGGGGGGTCCAGATTATATTGGATTGCATTTTGGAACTGCAACACAAGCAGCATCGCAGTTTTGGGTAAGTGATAGTGGAATTTCCCAAACAAGTGGTTCTTCAAGAGCACCAATTTTCTATGATTCTAATGATACTGGATATTATGTAGATCCCAACTCTACTTCACAATCAGCACTAAGAATTCGTGGAGGATCATTATTTGGTCCCAACCCATCTTGGGGGGCATATTTACTTGTTGGTGGTGATTCTAGAAATGGTTATATTGATAATGGTTCTGTTGCATCGGTTTGTACCAGTGATGGAAACCTTCATTTAGATGCTTCAAGTGGGCACAATACTTATATTAACTATTTTGATGGATCAAATTTATATTTTGGAAATGGTGCGAATGGATTAGTCGCACAAATTGCATCTGATGGAACCTTCAGATCTCCGATTTATTATGATTATAATAATACTGGATATTATGTAGATCCAGCATCTACATCATATCTTAATTTGGTTCGTTGCAATAACTGGTTGTATCTTGACCAGAACTATGGTCATAGTATCGTAGGTTTGTATTCTGCATTTAGGTATCAAGGTGTGTTTGCGATGGGTGATGCATATAAGCTTCCTGCAGATGGCACTAGCACCGGAAATCTATATGGAATTGCTTGGTCTCATCCTAATGCAGGTGGTATTGCCGGAAACTTAAACACTCATGGAGCCCTAATTACAGAAAATGGATCTTTCTTGGCAGCATTATCGGGAAGTATTCGTTGTCGTGATGATATGAGGGCACCAATCTTCTACGACTCCAACAACACCGCATACTACACAGATCCTGCAAGTACTTCTGTATTGAATTCTATAAATGTAGACGACTTTATTAGATTAAATACTAATAGTGCCAGAATAATAGGATCTTCATCTACTGGATTTAGAGTTAATAATAATGCGGATAGTCTGACCGTACTGCTTGTTAATAACTCAGGTTCCTGCACTGCGGCTGCTGATTTCAGAGCACCAATCTTCTACGACTCCAACAACACCACATACTACACAGATCCTGCAAGTACTTCTAATTTAAATGCATTGACACTTGGAGGTCGTTCCACAACAAATGCAATGTATTATCAAGGATTTACTCTTGATGCTAATACAATGGACACCAATGCGACTGGATTTACTTATTCAGTCAATGCTCCATATACTGGTCCAGTTGTTCGTTTCAGTACTGGTGGTGCATATGATTTATGGTTAAATTCTCCATATGGAGCTAATGGATATGGATTAGCATTTAGAACAAGAAATGGTGATGCTGGAACATTTAATAGTTGGCAATATCCTGCAGTTTATGGTGTAAATGCAAATGGTGGTGGAGCATTATATTCTACCATTTATTATGATCAAAATGATACTGGATATTACGTTGATCCAAATGGGACATCATTAACTAATGACTTTAGGGCAAACATATACTATCAGCGCGACGATACAAATTCTTATTGGGATAATAATACTTTTGTATTAAGAGGATCTAGCCCAACAGTAACTCTTAGAGATACTGACCATCAAACAGCATCTTTACATTGCAACAGCAACATATTTTACATTTTAAGAGGTGCAGTTGATACTACTCGTGATCAGTGGGCAACGACTAATGGATATTGGCCTCTTGAAGTAAATTTAACAAATAATGATTCCACTTTTGGTAGAGATTTATATGCAATCTCTTCAATGAGGGCACCTATATTTTATGATTCTAATAATACTGGATTTTATGTTGATGGAAATAGCGAATCAAGACTTTATAGATTAAGAATGGGTCCATATACTGGTTCATCCAGTACTGGAAATCAGGTGGCATTGGAAATAGTGAATACTGGAGGAACAGGAGAGGGTGATGTAGCAGCTATGTCTTTCCACTGTTCTGGAAATTATGGTATGCATATGCATCTTCGTGCAGACGGTTTTTTTGGTATTGGTGGATGGAGTGCTTCTTCTTGGAGATGGTATGTTCAAATGAGCACTGGAAATATGACTGCTGCTGGATATATTTCCGCAAACTCTGATCCAAGATTGAAGGAAGATTTACAACCAATTACCTCTGCAGTTGAAAAATTAAGTCAACTTCAAGGATATAGATTTAAGTGGAAAAATATGTCGCCTGTTGGAAATCCAGGAAAATATGATTATGGTGTTCTTGCGACTGATGTTGAAAAAGTTGCTCCAGAAATTGTACAAGAGTCTGCTTTTGAATCTGAAGACGGCGATAAGTACAAAACTGTTGCTTATTCTAACCTAATTCCATTCTTGATTGAAGCAATCAAAGAGCAACAAAATGATATAAATAATCTTAAACAACAAATTATAAATTTGAAAAAATTATGATTGACCATGAATCGCACTTCAAGCAAATTCTTGAAGATCAAAAGAAGTTATCAACTGAAATTAATGAATTAAACAATATTCTCAATATAAAAAAAGAACAATTTATGAAACTACAGGGAATTGTAGAATATCTTTCCGCAAATGGTATTAAACCAGAGGAAAATGAAAAGGTAAAATTTTATGAAGGAGATTCTAAATGAATTATACTTGGAAATTAAAAAGTCTTAAGAGAAAAGACTCTGAAGAGTTAAAAAATATTATCGTCCAAACTTATTGGGAAAAAATTGGAACCGATGAAGATGGAAATACTGGATCTTTTCAGGGTGCAACTCCATTTGATTTGACTACAGTGGATCCAGATAACTTTGTTGAGTATGAAGACTTAACTGAAGAAATGGTTTTAAGTTGGATACAATCTATTGTAGTTGGATTATATGCAGATCGTGTAAACAAAGAAATTGCTGATCAAATTGAAGAAAAGAAAAATCCAACTGTTGAGGTTTCTAGTGGGTTTCCCTGGGATCCCGAAGAAGAAGTAACACCAACTCCACTAGTTTAATTTTGAACATAATTTATATTCAAACCCAATAGAGCAACATAAATATTTCAACATAAGTTTTAAAAAATGACGAGATTTTATGTTCAAGATCAGGGCATATTCATACCAACAGATGATTTGGCACAGGCATTTGCGGCATTAAATTATGTTCAAATTAATAGTCTTGGTGTTGGAACAGATACTCTAATACCTGCTGTAAATCCGGACAATCCTGGATGGATCGCTGATATTAAAACTCAGGATTTTTGGGGGTTTGTTGGTTCCGGAACTACAGCACCAATATATCGTCTGACAAATGTTGGTATTGGAACAACAAATTTACCAAATAGATTTCAAGTAGGTACAACTGGAATAGATTTAGTTGTTACACCTGCTGGATTAACTGGTCTTGGATTGGTAAATCCTACATACAAATTAGATATTAATGGAAATCTTCATGCAACATCTAATGTAGAATTTGATTCAACTCTAGATGTAGATGGCAATACTACAATTAATAGTAATACACAATCGACCAGTAAAGATACTGGTGCTCTTGTAATTACTAATGGTGGTTTAGGTGTAGAAGGAAATACTAATATTGGTGGTAATTTAGATGTAACTGGGACTGCAACAGTAAATAGCAATACACAATCGACCAGTAAAGATACTGGTGCTCTTGTAATTACTAATGGTGGTTTAGGTGTAGAAGGAAATACTAATATTGGTGGAACTTTAGAAGTTGATTTAGCAACAACTCTTAATGATACTTTAGATGTAGGTGGTGCTGCAGTTTTTAATGATACTGTAGAACTTAATTCTTCTTTAATTGATGTAAATAATAGTACAGCAACTGGTAAATTCGATTATCGTTTATCATCGGTTGGAACTGGTGTATCTTGGAGGCCACCTGGAGTTCAAACCCAAAACATCATTTATGTTACTAAGGATGGTAATGATACAAACAGTGGATTACTTGAGGGGGATGCAAAAGCAACAATTGGTGCTGCAGCAGCAGTAGCATATGAGGGTGACACAATTTATATTCGTTCTGGTGTTTATTATGAAAATAATCCAATTGGTTTAAGAACAGATGTTTCTGTTTCTGGTCAAGATTTAAGACTTGTAACAATTGTACCACTCAATCGTACAAAGGATGTATTTCATGTTCGTAGAGGTTGTTTAATTGAAAATGTAAGTTTTGCTGGTGGTGCTCCTGGAGATCCAAATGCAGTATCAATTGCTCATACTGGTTGTGGTGCAGTTGCATTTCCTCCTACTAATCCGATAAATTATGCAGTTAGTGGTTATATTGCTGCCGGACCAGCAAACGAAGGACCTTCTCTCAGATGGAGAAGTCCTTATATAAGAAACTGTACAAACTTTATGACCAAAAGTATTGGTATGAAGATTGACGGTAATCATGCTATATCAAATTATAACGGAACACTTAATATTGGAAATGATCTTAAGTGTATGGTTTGTGATTCTTTTACCCAATATAATGAAAATGGTATAGGCGTTTCAATTACAAATAATGCCTATGCACAATTAGTTTCTATTTTTACAATCAATTGCAATATTGGAATTTATTGTGATACTGGCGGTTCTTGCGATCTTACAAATTCAAACTCTTCCTTTGGTAATTATGGACTTTATGCCGTTGGATTGGGTGCAACCGAATTTACTGGTAGTGTTAATCCAGTTCCTCAAAACTTTGTTGCGGGGGTAACAAGATTAGAATCTGGTGTAAATGCCGGTACTGATAAAGTTCAACTTACAAATATCAGAGATTCGTCTAATAGTGTGAGAACTCCTTATGATGGTCAAGCACTTTTCTTTAAGATTAGTAATGTCGGAAGATCAAGATATCCAGATGCGGCAGAATTCACTACTTTACAACAACCTATGGTAAGAGTTGATTCTATTCAAATTACAAATGGTGGATCTGGTTATAGTGCAGCAAGTCCTCCAACTGTTCGTATTATAGATGCAAATAATAATAATTCTCAGGATCCTTTAGGTCCTCAAGGTATCATTGCTGAGGTAAGTCCAACAGTTGATTCGGATGTTGATTCAATTACTGTAGATTCAATTATTGGAATTGATGTTATCAATAGTGGAAGAAATTATCTACCAACACAAAATCTTCAGGTTTATATTGATCCTCCAATTGGACTAGGAGGAGTACAGGCAACCGCAATTGTTAAAACGCAACCAATTTATTATACGGTTGATGTTGCATCAGCAGTTTCTATTGGTGGTACGACAACAGTAACATTTAATGAAAGAATTCCTTATGAACTTTTTGGAAATGAAGATGTTTCTCTGAGAAGAATTAGTCGTATTCTTACAAGTTCACATTCATTTGAATATATTGGTACAGGAACAAGCATAAATACATCAACACCTTTTCAGGGAGCAGTCCCAATTAAAGCAAATGAAATTGTTGCATTAGATGGAGCACAAGTTCCATTTACAAGCACAGACCAAAAGGGAAACTTTGATATTGGGGAAGGTCTACAAATTAATCAACCAACAAGAACTATCAGAGGTAGAGATTTTAGTAGAGCAATTCAAGCAGAGGTTACACCATTAATTTTAGCATTACGATAGAATATGGCAATCGCACCACTTAATAAATATCTTACAATAGCAGTACCTGTTGCACCTGGCGAACAAACAGTCTATACAGTTCCTACTGGTCAATCTGCAATTCTTTTATATGCACAGGTTGCAAATGTTGGCGTGAATACATACCCAACAGTAACCTTAACTCATAGAAGAACAAGTAATTCTTCAAGAACTGCAGGAAATACAAGAAATATTCGAATAGCAAAAAATATTGAAGTTCCACCAAATGATGTTGTTATCTTAATTGATGGTCGTCTGGTTTTAGAAAAAAGTGCTGTCATTACAGATTCAATTATTCTTAGGGGTGTTCAATCTGGAATTGTTTCTATTTCAACTTGCATTTATGATAATTCTACGGGAATTACTACAGTTACTACAACCAGTGCTCATAATTTTAATACTGGTGATGAAGTTACGATGAGTGGATTAGAATTTATTTGCTCAAGTGGAGCAGGAACAACTACAATTTTTCCATCACCTCAACAATCTTTTGTGATCAATTCTATCATTGGAAGTGTTGGAACATCAAAAACCTTTGTAACAAATTCCGGTAGAGTTACTGGAATTGCTCATACTTATGTGAGTGGCGGTCAAGTTGGACCTTTGCATATGGAATTTATTTGTAGCATTCTTGAAACAAATGTATCGGGTATTGCATAATTATGCCAAAGTATTTAAGCGGAAAGGTAAGAAGAACTCCATTATCTGGTCTTTCAAGTGATAGATATAGATATCTAGAACTCAATCAGGCAGAACCTAATCTTGGAGATCCGTTAGTTGGACCTTCTTCTACGGGTGCCAATCCCATTAAATCTGGAAATCAATATATTATTGTTGCTGTTGATGGTTATCCCGGTGAAAGATTCTGGATTCCTAATCAAGGTGGATTAATACCAGGATCACTTAGTATTTTTGATGAAAGTACTCTTGTTGGTGGATTGAGTAGTACCACTCAACTTGATTTTAGAGGTCTTGCCGTAAAAGCAGAAGGTTTAGGGGGAGTTAATCCTGGTTATGCAGTAACAGTAACAGTCTTTGCGCCGGGAAATAATAGAGAATTATTATTCAACAATAACAATGAGTTTGGAACATCATCCATATTAACATTTAATAATTCAACTGGATTGTTGACAGCGGGAAATGCAATTACGGTTGGTGTAGGTGGAACAGTAATTGCTGCAACTTCTTCAGGATTAGTTGGTATAAGAACGGCAAATCCAACACAGGAACTCGATCTAAATGGCAATTTAAGACTTAGAGGAACCATTTACGATTATACGAATAGCCCTGGAACAAATACACAAATTTTAATAAAAAATAATTTTGGTGGTGTTCTTTGGGTAAATCAAGGAACTATTCGTGCAGGAGCTGGAGGAACATATCAAAATATTCAATATCATAATAGTGTCGGATTAGTTGATGGTGCATCAACTTTTGTTTATGATGAAATTAATTCAAGAGTTGGTATTGGAAGTACCATCCCACAAAAAACATTTGATGCTATTGGATATTCAAGATTTAAAGGTCAAACTGAAATTGATTATCTAAATGTAACCGGCGTATCTACAATTAGTACACTTGCCGTAAGTGGATTAACGACAACAAGAGATCTTATTGTTCATAGAAATCTTTCCGTTTCTGGAATCACAACACTTAGTTTTTTAAATGGAACCAGTGCTTATTATACTGGAATTGTAACAGCATCTAAATTTATTGGTGATATTGATGTTGTTAATTTAAATGTAACTGGTATCGCTACTATTAAGACTCTTGGTGTTACTGGTCTTACTACATCATTAGATTTAACTGTTCATAGAAACATAAAAGTTTCTGGTATTTCCACATTTGATTCTCAAGTTATTATTAATAATTTAAATGTAACTGGGGTTGGAACATTTGATAATATTAAACTTGATACCAATACAGTTAGTACTCTTTCCGGAAATTTAATTTTAGATTCGAGTGCAGGAGTAACTCAGATTAATGATGCAATCTATGTAACTGATACTACACAATCAACTAGCAAAGATACTGGATCTATCATAACAGAAGGTGGAGTTGGAATTGAAAAGAACTTGTATGTTGGTGGTTCAGTTTCTATTGTTGGCGTTACAACTCTTGCCTCAGCAGGTGGAATTACAACAACTGGAGGTGACTTATATGTTGGTGGAGATTTATATGTTCTTGATGATGTTTATTATGATGAAATTAGTGGTAGAAGAGCAGAATTTACAGAATTCTTAAAGACAAAAGATTTCCAAGTTACTGGAATTGCAACAATTGCAACTCTTGGGGTATCAGGTTTAACTACAACAAGAAACTTAAAAGTTATTGGAATTAGTACATTTGATGATTATATTGATGTCAATGGTGGTGCTTATATTGATAATATTCAAATTGGTATTAGTGGTGATAATGAAATTGATACTACAACCGGCAATTTAACCATTGATAGTGCTGGTGGACTTGTAACCATTGATGATAGGTTAAGTGTAACTGGAATTAGTACATTTGATTCGAATGCAACATTTAATGCAAATGTTCAGTTCGGTAATGCAACCACTGACACAGTATCATTTACTTCTAGAATTAATTCTAGTATTGTACCTGCAACAGGAACTTTAAATCTTGGAGGATCTTCTAATCGTTGGGATACAGTTTATGCAAAGACTTTTGATGGTTTAAATAATATTACCACCACAGATCTTCAAACTGGTAACTTATTGGTTACTGGTATTGCTACCGTCAATGGATTCTTTAGACCTTCTTTTGGTTCTGGTACAGATAAAGGAATTTACTGGCAACCTAATCCTGGCGGTGGTGTTGATGATGGAGCATTTATTAGATATTATGTAGAATCTGGAGAAGATACGATATTACATATTGGTATTAGTAATGATGCCAATGATAATATTTACTTAGAAGCATCGGGTGGAGTTAATGTTTCTAGTTCTCTCTCTTCTCCATTACTTATAAACAGTGGTTTTGATTTTATTTTAGGTAATGGTGATCAATCATCTAGAGGTAATTCTGGAACTTCCAGAGCATTAGTCAAAGGGGCTGGATCAACTCTTACATTAAATTTTGCTGGAGATTTTACTGGTGGTATAGTTGCTGGAAGTACATTATATCCATCGAGTAGTAGTAGTTTTGATTTAGGTACTTCGGCAAATAAGTGGGATAAATTATATGTCAATTCTGTGATTGCATCTTCGGATATAAATGTCGTTGGTATAGCAACATTTGAAAATACTGTTAGATTCAAAGCAGACATAGAACTTGATGCAACCAAAATTATGTATTTTGGTCGTGAAGAATCTTTTGGTGGTACAGATACTGGTGGGGGAGATTATGGATACATTATTTGGGATAATGATAGAAATGAGTATGCAATAACATCCAGTAGTACTGAAAATGGATGTCTACGAATAGGAACTCAAAATAACGGTGAAGGTGCAAACAGTGATAATATGGCACTGGAACCAGCAGCATCTTTATACTTAAATCCAGGAGGAGATCTTTATAAGGGAAATGCCTCAAATAGATTGAGTATTTGGTATGGTTCTGGAACTAGTGGAAATATTTCTACTAATTCTGTTACTTTATCAGAATCACTGCGATCAAATGTAAATATTAGTGGTGGTGGAAATATTACTATAAATGGATCTGGATATCTTAAATGGGATACTAGATTTATTGTTATTTCAAATGGTAAAGGGAGTAATTTTTCAACCAGTGGATATTTTGATATTTCCTGCCCATTATCTGGAACTATTACTGGGGTTGGTGGTGCTGCAAATGCAACTGCAACATCTGATGGAATTCCATTAGGCAATTGGCAGGCACTTTATTATATTCTCCCACTTGGATCTTCAAATGGATCATTGGCAGATAATTTTAGAATTGCTTCATATACATCAGATTTAGATATTCCTTATGGTTGGACATTAATTTGCGTTCGCAATGGTGATGACGAAAAGTATTATTTTCCAAGTCGTGGAACATTGACAGCAGGAACATCTGCTGTTCCAGGAACTATTGGTGGTATTACTATTAGAGATGAGGGAATTCTTCAGGGAACATCAGGTACAATTAATACGATTAATTTTATTGGAGATGATATAACAGCAACTGCATCTGGAAATACTGCAACTATAACATTAACAACTACTGCTGCTGCTGCGGCAGGTGCTGCAGCAGGTGCAACCGCAGGTGCAACCGCAGGTGCGAATGCTGCTCAACCATTTGCACAACAAGCAGCAAGTTCTGCACAACAAGCAGCAGCATCTGCAACATCAGCAAATAGTTCTGCACAACAAGCAGCAGCATCTGCAACATCAGCAAATAGTTCTGCACAACAAGCAGCAGGATCTGCAACATCAGCAAATAGTTCTGCACAACAAGCAGCAGGATCTGCAACATCAGCAAATAGTTCTGCACAACAAGCAGCAGGATCTGCACAACAAGCAGCAGGATCTGCAACATCAGCAAATAGTTCTGCACAACAAGCAGCAGGATCTGCAGGAGCAGCAAATAGTTCTGCACAACAAGCAGCAGCATCTGCAGATGCTGCAAATAGTTCTGCACAACAAGCAGCAGCATCTGCACAACAAGCAGCAGGATCTGCAACTACTGCACAACAGGCAGCAACTACTGCACAACAGGCAGCAACTACTGCACAACAAGCAACAGCAAATGTAACCGTAGTACAAACTGGATATAATTGTACAAATCCAATTACAGCGGCTAACGGAACCATTACGATTGCTTCAAATAGTAATGCTTATGGAACTCGTTATGTTCAATCAACGACACCAGTAAGTCCTTGTGATGGAGATCTTTGGTATGATACTGGTGGAACAGGACCAGGAAATATTCCAGTCAATGGAATTATTATGTGGCATGGATCTATTGCAACTATTCCAGCAGGATGGGCACTTTGCAATGGATTAAATGGAACACCAAATTTACAGGATAGATTTATTGTTGGCGCTGGTAGCGGATATGGTCCTGGTGCTACTGGTGGTGAGAATTCCGTAACTCTTAGTGAAACTACAATGCCACAACATAGGCACTATTATGGATTTGCACAAGGATCAAATGGTGCTATTAATAATGGATACATTGGTATTACTGATGTAAATAATACAGGAAATGTTGCTGAACTTGAGCAGAGTGGTGGCAATGATGGGCAAAGATTAGCGTCATTCTATGCAGCATCTAATGTTGCTGGTGGAAGTCAACCACACGAAAACAGACCTCCATACTATGCACTTGCTTTCATTATGAGAATTGTATAATTAAATATGAAAATAAGAATAAATGGTAGTTGGGTTGATACTTCACTGTATATTCGTGATGGGGGTGTTTGGAAGTATATTGGGAACCCTTCTTCAGCAAATGAAATAGTTGTTTATATAACATCAACAACCACAAATGTAAATGTTTCGAGTTTTTTTGGACCTTATTGGACACAAAATATTGCTAAAAAACTTATTATCAATTCTGGAGTTACTGTAGGAGCAACGAGTACTAATAATTATGCATTAAATGTTTCATCTGGTTTAATTGGAATTTTGAGAGTTGATAATTATGGTTCCATTCAAGGCGCTGGAGGTCTTCCAAATGGTGGTACTGGCGGAAATGCAATTCTTGCAAACTCATCAGTATCAATTAATAATCAAGGAACCATTTATGCTGGAGGCGGTGGTGGTGGCCAAGGTGGATTTGGTGGCACTGGCGGACAAGGAGCCTATACCGCTAGTTATATACAATGTGGAGGTGGTACTGGAACTTATTGTGATGTAAGTACATATGATGAAGCATGTCAAAGAGTTTATGGAGAATCTGCATATTGTGATGGCGGACAATATAATAACGATTATTCGCAATGCTATACTGATCAAAACGGATATACTCAATGCTTTTATCCATGTGGAAAATACATATATCCCGCTGGTTGCTCTAATTGCTGTTATACAGCATTTTATACGGCATATTCGTCTGGAGGTGCTGGAGGCGTTGGAGGAAATGGTGGTGTGGGGCAAGGATATAATCAATCACCAACATCTGGTTCTCCTGGTTTTGGTGGATCTGCTGGTGGCATTAATGCCGGTACTGGTGGATTTGGTGCATTTGGTGGTGCTGGTGGTGGATGGGGTGCTTCTGGAGGAGCAGGAAGTACTGGAGGAACTGGTGCTAATGGAAACTATACTGTAGGATCTGTAGGATCTGCTGGTTCTCCAGGAGGACTTCCTGGATTTTATGTTGTCAATAATGGCAATATTTCTTGGATAAATACCGGATCCGTTTTGGGACGGGTTGTATGAATTTGATTAATGATTTGGTTGAATATAAAATCAAACAAAATAAAGGTGATATGGTATATTTTTATATTCATATACCAAGAACTTCAGGTACTTCTATTAAAAAAAAACTTGAAGAATACAAATCTGAAAGTAACATTATTACATCTTCACTTATTGAATGCAATGTATATAAAATGTTTTGTGAACAACATTCTAGATTAATTGACTTAAAAAATCAAATTAAAAATGAAAATTTGCAATATGTAAAATTTTTTACTGTTGTAAGAAATCCATATGATCGTTTGTTTAGTTTATGGTCAGCATTTAAAGCAGAAAATTATAAAAACATATCATATTCTTTAGAAAGTTTTTTAAATATATCGAGTTCTTTTGATGAATTTGTCCAAAATTATTGCAATTCTGATTATGATGAACATTATTATCTCGAATCTCAATTGTTTTATCTAGAAGGTGAAGAAATTGAAAATATTAAAATACTAAAATATGAAAATCGAAACGAAATAATTACATTCTTAAATAATAATGGAGTAGAGTATGATAATACAACAATAAATAGATCCAAAGATAAAAAAATAAGTTATACTGAAACAAATAAAGATATGATTTATTCTAAATTTGAAGATGAATTTTTGCTTTTTAACTATTCAAAATAAATACATAAAAACATAAAATTATGAAGTATAAAGTAATCAGTGTAGAACCTTATTTAATGAAGGTGGAATATGAAGATGGTTCTTGGGCACAAGTCCCAGTTAATCCCGATTTATCACTTGAAGAAATTGATAATGAGGTATCCAAATATGACCCAGATTTTCTTCACCCACAAAATAATTTTATAAACAAAAATATTTCAGTAGGTGTAGAGAGAGAATCTGTTAAAATTGAAAACAACGATGTTAATAATGTTATTGATACTAATGTTATTGATACCAATGTTCCTCAAATACAAACAAATCCAACTAATCAAAATTCATTACCAGCAACAGTAACATTTCGCAATAATCAAAGATTAGAGTTTAAATTCAATGGTGAAAGTCCAATAGAAGTTTTGGCATTAGGTTATTATTTTGCCGAAAAGGGAGATACCAGAATTAAAGATGCTTTAAATAAAAAAATAGAAGAATTTATTAATTCGCCAAATTTTTCAATAGAAAAAATAGTGAACAATTTAACAGAAAATTCTGAAGATATATACACACAAGCACTTGCTGAGTTAGAATCGGAGGAATTATCCAATGGAAATGAATGATGAAAATCGTCAAGCAGTAGATAAAATGAAAATCTGTCTACAATGTGAGCATTTTTTCAAACCTACCAGACAATGTAAAAAATGTGGATGTTTTATGCCTGCTAAAGTAAGAATTCCTGGACAAAAATGCCCTGTTAATAAATGGTAATTTGGTAAATATTTGAATCAAAATTATGAAAATAACACATTATGAAAGTCCATTCCCTCTAATTGTATTAGAAAATACTTTCACAACAGAAGAATTAAATTTAATTTGGGATGAAATTAGATTTTTTTATTATGGTAAAAAATTTAGTCCACCAGACGAAACTGGAAGTGCTTATGATACTGTTGATGGTAAACGAGTTTATAAAAAAAATAATTCTGGTTTATGGATTTTAGATTTTTATCAAAAACCTGAATTTTCAAATATCTATAAAGTTAATAGAAAACTCATAGAAAAAAAGGAAGAAATTTATACGAATCATCCTAGTTGGTTCTTTAAAAATATATACTTCAATCAAGATAATACTCTCCTTTCATATTATGAAAATGGAAATTATTATGATCCTCATACTGATAATGCATTTTTAACTTGTTTAACTTGGTTTTATAAACAACCTAAAAAATTTGAGGGGGGTAATTTAATTTTTACAGATTATGATGTAAAAATTGAAATATCCAATAATTGTACTGTAATATTTCCTTCATGCATTAAGCATGAAGTTTCTAAAGTTTCTGTGAAAGAAGAAGATTTGAATAATTTAAATGGTAGAATCTGTATGACCCAGTTTATTGGATTGAATCTGTATGGCACTTGACACCCCGCTCCAGATGCCCTATAATGCTTGAGTAACGAAGAAATGCCCAAATGTCCCATAAGACGGAAGAGTTCCTAACTAAATGTGTAGTTGATACACTTGCTCGTAAGTTTTATCTCTACTCTAGTGAAGGAAACGAAAAGGTGGTAGAATGTGAAAATATTGAACAGTTTATGAATGTTCTTGAAGTTGTTCGTGATCAAGTAAGTGATGATTGTCTTGCTTACTCAGATCCCCTTTGAAAATGGAAGTTTTCACAGTGGAAGAATTTCAAGAACGCTTTGACGAACTTATCGAACGAGTCGAAAATGGAGAGCACATCGGAATTGTTGGTGAAAATGGAAATGCAGCAGTGATGATTCCTGCCGACGATGATCTTATCCGAATACACACAGACCACGAAGAAGGTTGTTGACAAAGAGTTCCAGATCCTCTATAATTGATCTGGATTTTAAGGGAGCATAGCTTAATGGTTAGAGCGGCCTGCTTATAACGGGTTAGTCTGGGTTCAACTCCCAGTGTTCCTATTGCTATTCGTTATTTGAGAATAGCAAATGCTGGTTTAGCTATCTGGTGAAAGCACCCGACTCATAATCGGACACAGGTCGGATCGTAACCGACAACCAGCACTTGACCACTACGACTCTATGAGTTATAATGGTCTCTACACGGGCGTGTAGTCCAGCGGCAGAGACAGGGAGCTTAAAACTCCTCCAGGGTCGGTTCGAATCCGACCACGCCTATCAAAAATTTAATATAAGTAGTTGTAAATATATACCATAACATTTTTGACTACTTATTATTATAAATAATAGTAAGAGTTAAATTACAAAAATGGGGAAAAAACCTACTTGGACTGATGAAGAACTGATAAACGCTCTACCTAAATGTACTAGTTTTAGTGAAGTAGCGACATATATGAATATGTCCAGAGCAACTAACTCTCTTCTTAAGAAAAGATCAGTAGAATTAAATTTAAATTTTAGTCATTTTAGAAATTCTGGATACAATCCTTTATCATTAAATGAAGTGTTAGTAAAAAATAAAGAAACATCCTCGCACAGACTCAAAAAAAGATTAATAACAGAAGGTCTCAAACAACACAAATGTGAGTGCTGTGGTATAACCGAATGGAATGGGAAACCAGCACCTATTGAACTTGACCACATAAACGGCAATCATCACGATAATCGGTTAGAAAACCTTCGTATCCTGTGCCCCAACTGTCACGCCCAAACAGACACTTACAGGGGAAAGAATAAAAAATAAATATAAGATATGGGAACAACTCCTATGTCTTTAAAGTATAAAATCACTCACGCATATTGCTGGTATAATGAAGGTAGTATGATAGTGAAAATGTACTTCATCAACGAGATTCCTTTTACCTTTGATGAATTACCAGATGGGCATTTGTACGATCAAGACTTATGTAAATTGGCAGATAAGTATCGTGCATTTGAACCAGAAGACTTATATAAAAACTCTTTCTATCTGATAGATGAAGAAGTGCATCCTTGCTTCTTTCCAGTTGAGTTAGAAAACCCTGAAGATATGCCCGATGATATAGAAAGACTCTATGGTGAGGAGGATTTGACTTCATAAATAAAACATAGAAATAATTTAGAAGTTATAATCCGATGCCACTTAACAAACTTGAGAATTTTATTAAGAATACAGAAGGTCGCATTCTTTATGTAAATCCAAGTGATCTTGATGCAACTGATGCGATTACAAATTCTGGAAATTCTCTGGCACAACCTTTTAAAACAATTCAAAGAGCACTTCTAGAAGCAGCAAGATTTTCATATATTAAAGGAAATAATAACGATCTAGTAGAAAAAACAACCATTCTTCTTTTTCCTGGAGAACATTTAGTTGATAATAGACCTGGATATGCAATTTATGATAATAGTGGAGCAGCATATGCAGTTTCCCGAGCAGGTGGAGTAGGTGTTTTAGCAGAATCGGTTTTATCATTAGGTCTAGAATCTAATTTTGATTTAACACAAGAAAATAATATTCTCTATAAGTTTAATAGTTTTTATGGAGGTATTGTAGTTCCCAGAGGAACATCAATCGTTGGTTTGGATCTTCGTAAAACCAAAATTAGACCAAAATATGTTCCAAATCCAACAGACACAAATGTAGCAAAATCCGCAATTTTTAGAGTTACTGGTGCATGTTATTTTTGGCAGTTATCTTTATTCGATGCTGATGAAAGTGGATTAGTTTATACAAATCCGGATAATTTTGATAAAGTATATCAATCTACACCAACATTTTCTCACCATAAATTAACCTGTTTTGAATATTGTGATGGTGTCAATAATGTTGGGTCTTATGAACTCACAGACCTTGATATGTATTATAGCAAAGTTTCAAATGCTTTTAATGCATATCGCACAATTGATCAAAAGTTTCCAACATCCCCTGGTGGATTTGCAAAGAGAAATCCTGAGTGGGAAATTGTAGGAGCATTTGCATCAGATCCTGTTTTAATATCCTCAATTATTTCTGGTAATGGTGCAACAGCAACAAGTACAATCACTGTTACCACTACAACTCCCCACAACTTAAATGCAGGTACACCAATTAAAATCAGAGGAGTTGGTGGTTCGGGTGTAACTTTCCCATATAATATTTCAACAAAAGTACAAAATGTATTAAGTTCAACATCATTTACTTATTTGCTTCCAGCAATTTCTGCATATCCAACAATTAATCCAAATCCAAGTGCGGCTGGGGCGTTTGTAACTGTAGAAACTGATACAGTATCTGGTGCTTCTCCATATATTTTTAACTGTTCATTGCGATCCGTATGGGGAATGAATGGTCTTCATGCTGATGGTAGTAAGGCATCGGGATTCAGAAGCACCGTTGTTGCTCAGTTTACTGCAGTATCTCTACAAAAAGATGATCGTGCTTTTGCAAAATATGATAAAGAATCAAGAACATATCAAACTGTAAATCTAAATACAGTTTATGGATCAGACTTATCTAATAATGCTTCCCAGACTGATTCAAATAAAGTATATCATTTAGATCCAGATGCTGTATACAGAAGTGGATGGGAAACAAGTCACATTAAAATTACAAATGACGCTTTCATTCAAATCGTTTCTGTCTTTGCAATCGGATTTACTAAGCACTTTGATGCAGAAACTGGTGGAGATGCATCAATCACCAACTCTAACTCAAACTTTGGACAGATTTCATTAAATTCTTCAGGATTTAAAAAAGAATCATTTGATAAGGACGATACTTCTTTTATTACTTCAATTATTCCACCAAGAGCAATTGCGTCTACTGAAGAAAATATTGAGTGGGTTTCATTAGATGTTCAAAAAACTATCGATGTAGCAAACTCTGAGCATCTTTATCTTTATGGGTTTACTTCTCCAGATGCACCACCATCTACACTTACGCAAGGATATAGAATTGGTGCAAGATTAAATGATAAATTGTACTTTTTTGGTGCTGGAGTTACGCATTCAGCATCTATTTACATGTGCAACAATGTAATTAGCAAAACTAGTTACACCGCAGCATCTGGAACTACGAGTTCAGTAAAAGAATATGTAGTTAATTCTGGGCCGACATCAAACATTTTAAGAATTGGTTCCAATAATCTTCTAACTGGAGAAAAAGTTAAGATTATTAGTGATGATGGCGATCTTCCAGAAAATATTGAAGAGCATGAAACTTATTATGCAATTAATGTTGGAGATAATGACAATATAAAGATCGCAGCATCATATACTGATGCAATTCAGGGATCTGAATTATCAATTTATGGCGGATCAAATCTTAGCATTTTAAGTAGAGTTTCTGATAAGGAATCTGGAGATTTAGGTTCTCCAATTCAATATGATGCTCAAAATGGAAATTGGTTCATTCATGTCAATTCAAGTAATGAAATTTATAATGCTCTCGCTTCTGGTGGAACCGCATTATATGGAACAAATACAGATCTAATTTATGTAAAAAGAATTGCTGATGATAGAAGTCTTGATGAAAAATTATACAAAATTAGAGTTGTCATTCCAAAAGAAATTCAAAATGCAAAAGACCCCGAAGCAGGATTCGTTATTCAAGAATCCAAATCAACTGGGGCAAGAAACAATAGTGATTTTACAACAATAAGTATTGGATCAAGTAATTATTCATTTAATAAAAATTTAAGATTAATTGCAAATTGCTCTGTTGTTTCAACTACAGTTACTGTAACAGCAGAACTTCCACATAATCTTCAAATCGGAGATCTAGTTAACATTAAGAATGTAACCAGTTCTACAAATACTAGTGGAACTTATAATGAAGGATATAATGGTAGATTTGCAGTTACTAGCATTGTAGATTCATATACTTTCCAATATTCAACAACAGATACTGAAGGTAAATCACATACACCGGGAACATTCACTAATATTGTTTCAACTAGAACTACAAATCTCCCAAGATTTGAAAGGAATGATTTACAATCAAACTTGTTCATTTACAGAAATGAAGTCGTTTCTTCTTATATTTACAACAAACAAGATGGAATTTATCATTTATATGTTCTAAATGCAAACAATAAAGTTCCTGTAGAATTTACTAATTTAAAATATAGTCAAATTTCTGTTGATCTTTACCCACAATTAGATAGAGATAATATTGATGCAAATCCACCAGCAGCAAAGACATTTGCAAAACGCTCTCCACTTGGGGCAATTGTAACAAATGATTTAAAAAAGAGCATCACAAGAGAATCAGCAGATCTTGCACTCAAAACTTTAGGAATTGGGCACACAATTTCATCAGTATCATCTTCTACAAGTTCCGCAACAATTACATTCCCAAGAGTACATCGCCTTGCTGGAATTTTGGCAGGAACTGTAACTGGAGGAGCTACATACAATGATGGAACTTATCAAAATGTAAAATTATTAAATGGATCTCAAACTGGAACTTGGAGCGGTGCAACAGCAAGAGTTGTTGTATCTGGAGAAGCAGTTACTTCAGCGACTATAATTTCTCCAGGTTCTGGGTATAGTGCTGATTCACTTTATTTTGATCAAACAGTAATTGGTGTGGGAAATGGAAATGCTAGATTTACTGTAGCATCAACTGGAATTTGCGATAATATTGGAGATGTTATTCAAGTTACTGGGAAAGGAACTACTTCAGATGGATACTATCGAATCACATCTATTCCATCTTCAACTACCGTTTCCATTGCAAAAACATCGGGAGATCCGACAATTACTACTAATCAATATGTATTTGTAGTTGGTCCTTCTGTTCAAATTACATCATCGAATTATAATTCTTCAACACAACTCACTACATTTGTAACCACCTCAGCACATGGTTTGATTCCTGGAAATAAATTTAGAGTAAATGATTCAACCAATAATAATCTAGGAGATTATATTGTCAAAGAGAGAATAAATGTTACTTCATTTACTGCAAAAACTAATACTGCACTTTCTGCTTCTAGTGGATACATTTTGAAGCATGGATTATCTTCAAATGAAGCGATTTCCAATGTTTCTGGTGAAAATATAGGTGTTAGAGCAGTTCCGTTTTATGAAGACAAATTTACTTTAAGTTCTGCAATTACAACACAACCAACACTATCAATTGCAAATGCATCTAGATTACCAATTGGATCTTACATCCAAATTGACAATGAGATTATGAGAGTCATTAGTGGTAATAATACCACTTCTGTTAGTGTCATTCGCGGTGCATTAGGAACTGATCAGGAAAATCATGATGCCAATTCTTTAATTCGCAGAATTAATCCAGTTGCAATTGAATTCCGCAGACCTTCAATTCTTCGTGCTTCTGGACATACATTTGAATATCTTGGATATGGTCCTGGAAACTATTCAACAGGTCTTCCGCAGGTTCAGGTCAAAACACTTAATGATCAAGAAAACTTCCTAGCACAGTCTCAGGAGCGTTCTGCTGGCGTTGTTGTCTACACTGCTATGAATAGTAATGGCGATGTGTTCAATGGCAATACAAAAACTTCTGCATCTAGTGGAGAAGTTATTTCATTTGATATTCCAAAACCAACAGTTACTGGAGAAAATCCAAACAAACTTAGTGTTGTATTTGATGAAGTTACGATTAAAGAAAGACTTCTTGTAGAAGGTGGGGTTTCTGGTCAAGTTCTCTCTCAATTTAATGGACCTGTTACTTTTAGTAAAGAAATCCGAGCAAAAGAACGATCAACATTTAATAAGTCTGTGAGACTTACTCAAGGTAGCGATTCATCATCCACAACATCTGGAGATCTTATTGTATCTGGTGGTGTTGGAATTGCTAAAAATCTTAATGTTGGTGGAAATTTTGTCACTAATGGTAATTTAAACATTACTGGCAATACAACTTTAGGTAATGAAAATACTGATACAACAACCGTTAATGGTTCACTTAATGTATCATCTAATGTGGGTATTACTGGAACTTTAAGTGTTAATGGCAATACAACTTTAGGTAATGATAGTGGTGATACAACAATCGTTAATGGAACATTAACAGCAACTAATAATCTTGTTGTTAATGGCAATACAACTTTAGGAGATGCATCTACAGATTTAACAACTATTAATGGTAATTTGTATGTTACTCAAGACATTTATGCATTCTATACTCCATCAGATAAAAACTGGAAGGATAATATTATTGCAATTCCAAATGCATTAGATAAAGTTATTTCAATTAGTGGAAATACATTTGAGTGGAATAAAAATTCTCCACAATCTGGAAAAGATGTTGGTGTAGTAGCACAAGAAATTCAGAAAGTTCTTCCTGAAGCAGTGATGGAAAGGGAAGATGGACATCTTTCAGTATCATATCATAAAATTATACCATTACTAATCGAATCGATCAAAGAACTTAAAAATGAAATAGATGAATTAAAAAAGCAAAAATAGGGGACTTTCAATGACAGTACATTCATCTGGAACAACACTTAAATTTTCCGAAATTGCCGAAGAATTTGGATTTCCACCAAATAAAAACTTTGGTGCTTATAGAGTGAATCAAACTGTAGGTGATAGAACTTGGTCGTTAGATTCTGGAGTTCCATCATCAGGAACAATTAAGTTTTCTGATTTATATGACAAGACATTAAATGTAGTAGTAGATATTACTGGAGGAGAAACTACAAGTTCTCAAAGTGCAGAATATTATTATAATAATAATGGTGTTGTTATAGGTGGATTTAAATCATTTCCCGATTCTCAAAAAACAAAAAAAGTTTATCATTTGATTAGACAAAAAATAGGTAATGGATTTAATTCTGGAAATTGGGACAATAATACTCTATTGCTTCAGTTTATTATAACAGGTTCTGGTTCACTATATGGATATGGTGGAAGAGGTGGCGATGGCGCAAATATAGATGAGAGTGCTCCAAGTGCTGGTGATTCTTTTTTTTCTGGCAGAACTAATAATATACGTTATGGCGCTCAATCTGGAGGTCATGCATTATTAGTATCTTATGATTCTACTGTAATTGTAGAATCTGGGGGAATTCTTGCTGGTGGAGGAGGTGGTGGAGGAGGTGGTGGATATCAGTATAATAATGGACCAGATGCTAGAGGTGCTGGTTATGGTGGAGGGGGTGGAGCAGGATATCCGGCAGGATCTGGAGGTTCTGGTGGATTTGTAAATGAACGGGGAAGAAATGGTAATGTATGTCAAGGTGGTCCTGGTGCTCCTGGGACATTAACAACTGCTGGAATTGGTGGACCTCAGAGTGGCGGCAACAGAACTTCTCCTTGTGGTTTAACGGGAGGTGGTAATGGTGGATACGGTGGAGATGGTGCAAGTTTGGGTTCTGGAGGAAATAATGGAGAAAATAAGAATACTTCTGGAGGTTCTGGTGGAAGTTCAGGAAACTCTGTATATCATCCTGGAGTAACTATATCTCTCATTAATTATGGTACGGTTTTAGGTCCATATTAAAATACTATAGATAGTTATAATTTATAAAATAAATTGATGATACAAAGTATGTTTAGTGTTCCAATTTATCATAATAAAATAGATTCATGGGAAAAAATTAAAGACAATATTCTTTCAGTATATTCCAATATAGAATCTGATATGCAACTTTTGGATAATAATCCAGTTAATACAAACTATCATATTGATAATAAAAAAATAATAGAAAATATTTCCAATATACTTAAAAATGAAATAGAAAAATTTTTAATTAATATTGGATTTGGTGGATGTACAATAAAAACTGGATGGTTTGAACAATCATTTTTTGGAAATTATCATCATCCACACAATCATGGATCTACTGGTTATTCTGCAGTATGTTTTGTAAAATATGATATTGAAGATCATACTCCAACTTACTTCATATCACCCTTTAATAACTTTGTGACTGGTGATGATTTAAATTATTTTCCCAATGAAATAGAAGAAGGTTCTATAATAGTTTTTCCATCGTCTATATTACATTATACCATTCCAAATAAATCCAATAAAGAGAGGTTAGTACTATCTTTTAATATGGATGTTTTTTAATTAAAATAAATATTCAATAAAGTATCACCATAAAATGGCAAATTATAGGAAGTCATTTAATTTAAGAAGTGGAGTTCAGGTTGATGATGATAATTTTATAGTAAATGCAAATGGACTTGTTGGAATTGGAACATCAATTCCAAGAGAATTTTTAGATGTTCGCGGAAACGCTCAGATTGTTGGACTTGTTACGGCAAATAGTTTATATGCTGGAATTGCAACAATAAGAAGTCTAAATATTTCCCAATCTTTAGTTTCATCTGGTATTATTACTGCAACTTCTTTTTCTGGAAGTGCATCTGGACTCACAGGAATTTATGCAATTGCAGTTGATGGTTGGTATGTTACTGCCGGAACAATTTCAACAACCTCAAAAGTTGGAATAGGAACCACCATTGTAAACGGACAACTTCAAATTGGAACTGGAATTACATTTAATTCAAATGGGAATACATCTTATTCTGGAATTGTAACTGCATCTCAATTTAATGGTTTGTTAAATGCATCCAATTTAACAGGAACTATTGATAATTCTAGACTTCCATCAAGTATTAATATATCTGGAATAATTACTGCATCATCTGGTTTTGTTGGTAACATTACTGGAACTGCTTCCACCGCAAGTTCATTAACTGGAAGTCCGAATATTTCCGTAGGAACTGTATCTGCAACTACAATATCGGTTGGTATAATAACTGCACCAACTGCAGCAATAGGTTTAATGACTGCAGGAATTGCAACAGTCTTCACAACATTGCATGTAGGAACTTCCGGAACAGTATTTTCAGCATCAAATGGTAATATTGGAATTGGCACAGCAATTCCAACTCAGAAATTAACTCTTGTTGGTGGTAATATTGGAATTTTATCATCAACATCTGAACCCTATATCATTCTTGGAGATAAAATAGGAGTCGGTACATTTTTACCAAATTCCGATGTCCATATTAGAAGAAGTTCCGTATCATCATTACTAATAACTAGCGATACTGCAGAATCCACGATTTCTGTGGGTAGAAGTACAAGTGGAACCAATAATTCGGGAGCTCTAAGATTTGGAAATACTTCCAGTATTACTTTTCCATATAGTACTCAAAAATCTTTAGATATTATAAACTATGATACTGGAAATGTCAATTTTTATATTGAAGGTGGAACAGTAGGTGTAAATACTGGTTCATTTTACTGGTTAAGGCGTGGAAATTTTGATCAGTTGATGACCCTTACCTATGATAAAAAATTGGGACTTGGAATTACAAATCCAACCTCAACTCTTCATGTTGTCGGTACATCAACAGTAACTAATAATGCATATTTTGGTAATAATGTTGAAATTAAAAATAATTTAACAACTAATGGTACTACAACTCTCAATTCTTTGACTGCAAATGTAGGGACAATTACTACTTTAACTTCAACAAATGCAACAATAGATACTATTGAGGGAATCAATATAAACGCTTCTGGAACTGTACAAGCAACTAATGGTTTTTCTTGTGGATCGGGTCAATTAACTTTTGTGGTAACTGGTAGTCAACTTACTATTACAGTTCCTGGTGTAGGTTCAACAACCTTGACACTATCATAAAATACTGCTAGACTAGGTTTGTCTCCGTTGAAGATGAGAATCTAAGCTTCTATAGGACACCTGAAGAACCGTCCACACCATCCCCTACAAGGGGATTTTTTATTGCTATAATACTTGAAGTCAACCAATCACCCCATGATTCAATTTCGTCCTCATCAGCAAAGTGCTCTTGACATGCTCTCCAAATATTCCAGAGGTGTTGTCTGTGCCGTGACTGGTGCAGGTAAGACTCTGATTGGTATCGGAGATACTATTCGTGAGTATAAGAAGTCTCAGCATCAAACTGTTGTTGTGATTTCTCCAAGAATTCTGTTGACATCACAGTTGTGTTCAGAGTACATCAAGTACATTAATAATGCTCACATTCTTCATGTACATTCTGGTGATACTGATCATTTCTGCACTACCAGTCCTAAGATGATTCGTGAATGGCATGAGAATGTTGAAGGTCATAAACTGATCTTTACAACATATCATTCTCTTCATCGTCTGATTGAGTCTGGTATTGAAATTGATACCGTTCATATGGATGAGGCACATAATTCCGTTCGTAAGGATTTCTTTCCTTATGTGGAGCAATTGTCTCAGAAGTCCAAGCGATTCTATTCTTATACTGCAACTCCAAAGTATTCTAATGTTTACAACAAACCTGGTATGAACTGGAGTCATGTGTATGGTCAAATGATTACAAATATTTCTGCTTCTGATATGGTTAAGGAGGGATTCATTGTTCCTCCACAAATCAATACTCAGGAAAGGAATGTTGTTCGTAATAAAGAATTTGGTGCAGAACATGATTGCATGACTCTTCTGGATACTATTCTGAATGAAGAGAACATGGAAAAGGTTCTGGTTGCAGCACCGAATACTAAGGTAATGATTCGTATGCTTGCCGAAACTGATTTTATGACTGAGATTCAGTCTCATGGTTATGAGATTCTGTGGATTACTGCTAAGCATGGTGCATTCATTAACAATCAAAAAGTCAAGCGTGATGTATTCTTTGAAACTCTCAAGGAATATGGTGCAGATTCTACCAAGAAGTTTGTTCTTCTTCACTACTCCATTCTTTCTGAGGGTATTGATTGCCCAGGATTGACCTCCTGCATCCTCATGAGGAACATGGACTATACTTCTATGGTGCAAACCATTGGGCGTGTGGTGCGCCTTCATCCAGAGGATTCTAGGCGTCTCTCAGAGGGGTCTCTGACTCCTGGTAAAACCGAAGATTATGTGAAATCCTATGGTTTTATTCATGTTCCGGTGTATGCTAATACTGGGATTGCAACCGCACGACGACTGCAATCTGTTGCTGATATGGCATTTGTTCAGGGGCAACCTGTAATTTCTACAATTAACAAGTGAGGTTTAAATTATGAAGCATCGTGTTACTTGCATGGTCAGTGGTCAAACTTTCTATGTTGACTGTTATGCCCGCAATCGTCAAGAGGCAATTCAAGTTGCTCTTGCACAATATCCGAATGCACGGGTAATGTCCTCTACGATTATCTACTGATGAACACTCAAAATGAAGGTATTCTGAATCCGAAACCTGGAGATCCAAATGGTTTTGTAAGTAAGGATATGGAATGGGCAGCAGTTCCTTGTGGAAATAAGTTTATTATTGTTCACAAGGGACAGCAAGTTCATACTACTAACAACTATAAGACTGCAAAGACTTATATTGAAAAGCAAGTTAAAATGTCCAGAAAGAAAACCACATCCAGTTTGGAACAGTTTCTATGACGCAGACATTTACTTGCACATCTGATGCTCCTTATGATAGACATACCTATGAAATCATTCTAAAAAATGATACAAAGGTAATTTTTGATAACTGGGAGGATACTCAGGTGTATTGGTGGCAGCATTGTCAGATTCCAGATTTTTTGGATCTTATAAATGTTATAGATAAGAAGAAATCTAAATCTAAAGGATTTAGTGCATAAAATCTGAAATCACCATGACCTATTACTATGCCTGGTTTGCACTCTTTGCAATTGTTGCCTATCTTATAGCAACAGACAATTCCATAGCGAGGGCATTTTATATGCTGACACAACTTGCAAGAGTGCAATACGAAAAGGTTAAGTGGTGGGCATTACACAATCCAGCAAATCCTTTAATTAAATATTTGATTTGGCGTCGTTCTATGAAACTTGCCAAAGAATTACAAAAAGAACTTGCACAAAATCAAAAAGAGTGATAAACTTTCAAATGTAATTGAGGATAGGAAAATGTCCAGAACTTACAGGAATCTAGAAGGAATGAATCGTTGTGCTCTTCGTAATCCGAGGACATCAAACGAACGAAAGAGTCTTATTGGTCTTCTACAAGACATTAATGTTGAAGAATATGAGATCTCTGGGTTAAATCATCTTCATCATCGTTTATCAAATTGTCCGACAGCAAACTACGATAAAGTAATCTCCGCATACTATGAGGGCGATTATAAGTTCTGAAATCCACCTTAACAACTGACACAGGCACCTTGACTTTCGGGTTGAGGTGCTTTATAGTATTTGTATTCCGCAAAACCCGCATTATGCACTCCGCAAAAGTTACATTGAAATTTGATTCCACTTGGGATCATAAAGGTGGTATCTACGATGATGAGATGATTCCAGAAGAGCACATTACTTTTGAGTGCCCTGCAGAAGACCTGAATAGCACTCAACTCTTCCAACTGTTTGCGAAGTTTGCTGGTGCGATGGGTCATAATGAGGCAGGTATTGCCAAAGGTGCTTGCTATGTTGCCTTTAATGATATGCGTAGCACCGAAGAAATGCGTAAGACTGCTGAGGATTATGATTTGAAATTGGTTGAGGATTATCGTGAAAAAATCCTTGAATATGAGACTAAACAGGATAATTATGTAGGAAAACTGGAAACAGAAATCCGTGACCTGAAAGCAAAACTCTCACGTTTTGAAAATCCTGATAATTCTCAATATACTGATGAGGAAATGGATGCGATGACTGCAGAGTATCATAAGGAATGGAAAGGTCTGGTTCCTGGTAGTAGTTCTGCTGTGATGATGGGTTGTAAGTGTCCTGTGATGGATAATGAAGAAATGCCCGATGATAAAAAATGGGTGAATGGTGACTGTCCTCTTCACGGTAAAGTAAAATGAAACTACTTGATTACTACAGCAAAGAAGATTTTGGTGTAGAGCACATTTTCACCATCATCAAAGGTAAAAAAAGGTCATTCCTTCAACTTAGTCTTGATTGGAGTGGATATCCAGGAAATTTCTATCTTCAAATTGGAATTGGAAACAATCGTTTGATTGATATTCTCTTCTGGTGTTGGAAGTTTGGTTTTTCGGCAGAAATCTTTGGTATCACTTGGAATAGTTGGGAGAGAGAAGAATGAAAGAACTACCTGATAAAAAAGAACTGGATATTATGTGGACGGTTGCCACCAGTGGTGCTTTAGAGACTGGCACAAGACCCCATCACGGGTTTGCCGACCTGCTGTATGATTACCTCACAGACAGAACACTCAACAAATACGGAGTAGAACTTGAAAAATGAGCGGCGGACATTTTAAGGACGCATACTACGACTGGATTGATGAAAACGACACCTACCCATCTCATTCTCATAAGTGGATAGTGGGACTTTATAACAAATATGAAGGTGTGGAAGCACTTCACCGATACTTTGGTCCTTTTGAAA
>Ga0209770_10000236_pt1 | contig 33063 bp, 46 predicted proteins | sample LauGreSu1BDMLBDD_2_FD_187572 | JGI IMG/M metagenome (GOLD analysis project Ga0209770, IMG submission 187572) | Freshwater lake microbial communities from Lake Michigan, USA - Su13.BD.MLB.DD (SPAdes) (version 2) | ecosystem: Environmental > Aquatic > Freshwater > Lake | place: Lake Michigan, USA...
ATACATTTGAAGATACAAATAAAATTTCACAAGCCGATGGGAGATGGTATGATATTGATTCTAGCGATACTGTTGATTTTAATTATAATAATTATTTTAATTTTAAAAAATCAATATCATTTGAATATAGTGCAAATAAAAATGGTGCAAAAGGCGCTAATATAAATGAATTAACTGGACCTAGTTGTTATAATTTTGCTAATAATAATGAAACATATGAAGTTAAAATATTTACGATGTTTATTACTGCTAAAATAAATGGTTGTAATACTAAAAATAATATTTTATTTGAAATGACTGGTAATACGATTACTACAGATACTATAATACCTACTTATTCACCATCCATAATACATATAAATTTAATAATAACTGAAAATTTAAATTATAGTGTTCATTTAACTATCGGTAATATTATATATAAGGGATTAATTGAAGATATTGATAAATCATATATAGAAGATAATGAATATATAACTATTGGTATGTATTATACGGACGATAAAATTGGATTATTAATAAATAAGAAAATATATGAATATACGAATGTAAATAAATATGAGATTACGTTAGGATCTACGCCAATAATTATTAATAAAAACGGAACAATTAATATGAATTTATATAATTTCGTATATTATAAAAGTTTATTTCCTTTTAATGAATATGATAGATTATTGGCATATAATAATTATTATATATCAGGATTAGATTATTTAAATAAACATAAGAATTGTCCAGTAGTTGAGAAAAAATCACCACCTAAAATAGAAGTTTCAAAAGTTGACGATAAAATCATTATTCCTGAATTTAAATATGATGAAATAGTTGATTATTATACGCCAGATATATTAAAACGAATATTTAATTATTAATGTTTCGTTTATTTAAGAGATATAAACATATCTATTTTTTAATAAGTAAAGTAATAAATGAATGATTATATAGATTTTCCAAATAAACAGCAATTAAATGATACTAATTTATTATTTAACAAATCGAAGATAAGTGCAGATATAGCATCTTTGTCGTCCATGTCATCGATGTCATCGTCGTCATCTAGTTCACCAAAAAAGAAGCAACAACCACCACCGCCATCATATCAGCCGAAGAAATTAGTAAATCCAAATAAAAAGATTTTATATATGGCTGAGGAAGATGACAATAAAAGTAGTAATGGCGATGATGACGACGAAGAAGAGGAGGAAGAAGAAGAAAGCGAAGAAGAGGAAGAAGATGACGAAGAAGAAGAGGATGATGAAGAAGATGGTGATGAAGAAAAATCGAGCACAAAATTAAATCCTTATAAAAATGAATTAAATGAGAAAAAAGAAATATTATATCAATTAAATCGATTACAATTAAAGGGTTATAAAATACCTAGTAATTTAACGATGCAATCAAATATTGAAGAAATGAGACATGAATATAATCGAATAATTAGAGATAAAGATATTGATGCGAGTGTGAGATTTCAGAGAAAGATGTTAATGGCATTTGTTACGGGTACAGAGTATTTAAATACTCGATATGACCCATTTGCAATTAAATTAGATGGATGGTCAGAGCAAGTTCATGAAAATATAAGCGATTTTGATGATATTTTTGAAGAATTACACGATAAATATAAATCAAAAGGAAAATCTATGCCACCAGAATTAAGATTATTTGTTAGTTTATCGGGTAGTGCTTTTATGTTTCATTTAACTTCTAAAATGTTTAAGGAAAGTTCAATTCCAGGTGTAGAAGAGGTATTAAAAGCAAATCCGGAATTAATGAAACAGTTTCAAAATGCAGCAGCAAAACAATTTATATATAATAATATTGGTTCATCACAACCAAAAGCAGCTACACCAAATGCTAAACCGGTCGAAAGTGGTGTAAATAGTTTATTTGGCAATTCGTCTGGATTATTTGGAATGGTAAATAATTTATTCAGCGGATTGAATAATAGTAGTCCATTTCAAGAGATGCCGACTATGAAACCTAGCAAACCTGAAAATGATATAAATAATATTATAAATAATGTTCATAATAAAATATCAATACATCAGGATGATGATAATAGAATTGAAACATTATCTATAAGCGATGAAGAAATCACTTCAATAATAGAGGATGCAACCGATGTTAAGATTTTAAAATCATCAACGAGGGGTAAAAAAGCAAATAACAGAACTTTGAATATTTAACGAGGTATATTTTTAACTTTTCCTATTTGTTTTGTAATTTTATTAACACCTGTCTTAATATCATTAACACTTGAGCGTAATTTTGATGGAATTTTAGATAATGAACCCACTGGATCGCGAATTGCACCTTTAAGATCGCCAGCGCCATCTTCGACTGATTTTATTAGATTGAAGATTACAGATAAAATTGTAAATATTATAATTTGAAGAACAAATATAATAAATATTAAAATCATTTCAATTACTGAACCTATCATGATTATTTCACGACGCATATCGGTAGAACATTTGCATTTTTCATTAACTAAATAGCGAGTATATCTAAAGACTTCATATAAATAATAAATAAATACTAGAACGAATATTAGATCTATGAATTTATTGAGGGCGACAATACTGCCACCGAGATTATCATAAATAACTTTATCGGATACTAAACCGGTAAATAATAGATATATTATGGAAAATATGGTAAATCCTTTAATAAAATTTATATTTTGGGTCATAGCGCATTTACAGCCTTTATTTTCAAGACTTACGATATAACTATAAATTACAACTAATAGAATTATAGTTATTACTGAATATAATATTTTAGTTATGTATGATATACCAAAATTCGCCATAAGTAATGTTTTATTCTAATTAACTAAAATATTATTTTTATATAATAAATAAAGTTCTTTTATTAGGTTTTACATATTTTAATTTTAGAAATTTGAATATATCTTGTTCGCTATGTATATTACTTTTAACTTTTCTATCAAACCCATGTTCGCTCAAAGAAATATTAAATGTCTGTTTAACATAATGACGCATACCGATATTAAATAATTGTGAACCTGTGAAATATAATAATGAGAAATAATATTCGTCTTTAGGTGCAATTAATATATCAATACGTCGTGCTATTTTCTCATTAGGCAATTTAACAACACCCATAAATTTATTTGAACCAAGAGCTAAAGTTTCGACAACATATCCAATAAGGGAATTGATATAAGTCTTTAAATCAAAATTGGGATTTTTCATAATAATAATATCGATATCACCCATAAGTTTTTTGCCTCTACGATAAGATCCAACGAATTCATAAGTTAAATTGGATAAACCTTTTTCTAGGATAGTCATATGTTTTTTAAATTCATATAATGGTATTTTCTTTTTAAAATCTTTATAATATTTGAATCCTATTTGCTGTTTAGCATTCAAAATGGATATATTCTTTTTTAATTGAGGCATGGTGGTTATTCCATTTTCGATAATTTTATTAATATTAGCCGGTCCAATTCCATAAATTTGTATTAATTCTTGTTTAAATTTAAATAACTTATCTTTTTTAATATTTTCATTTATATATGTTATTTTTCCAGTCTCAAATAATTCTTTAATTTTTTCAAATATACCTTTTCCAATTCCAAACTTATTAGTTTTTAATGTTTCTAAATCTTTAATATCATGTGGATATATATGTAAATTATTAATTACGTTTTCATAAGCTTTAATTTTATATTTGTCGTTTTTGAAAACTTCATATTCTTTGATAATACTTAAATATTTAATTATTAAATTTTTATTAAATCTAACCATTTAAATATATAAGGATAAAAAAAATTAAATGTATTTTTCTGTAATATTAGAAATTTTAAATTTTGTTGATGCGTCCAAATTAGATAAATCAATATTAGTAATATAATTTATATATGTTTGTTTGGGTATATAATCAAGAATAATAGTATATTCTTCTAATAATAATTCAATAATATGTTTATAATTATTTTTAGTTTCTGCTAAATATATTTTTAAATCTTTAATAATTTCATTAATAATATTTTCAATAATGCTAATTTTATTTATTTTTTTAAGAATTATACATAATGCTCGTAAAATAGATAAACAGTTTTTCTTTAATTTAATATAATTGCAATAGACATCATAAAATTCATCATCGAATATTTCATTATGTGGAATTATAATTTCTTGAGGTAACCATTCTTTATTTTCTAAATAACTTGAATAATAGTTCGTAATATGTGATTCTATATAAGCATCATTAAATAAGAATAATACTTCGATATAAATAATATTATTAGAATTTTTAATAAAATTTATGAGAACATCAAATAGCGAGTTAATAATATTATCATCAATTTGTGAAATATAATATTTAATTTTATCATATATTACTGATTTATTTACATCAGTTAATTTATTTAAATAAGAAATAAATTCTTTTTTACATTTCGAACTATCGCTAAAATCGATATTAATAATATGATGTCTGGTAGTTGTTTTAATTTTATTGGATGCAATAATTTTTTTCTTTTCCCATAAACTTCTAGCATCGTAATTGGAAACAAAACAATTATAAGTATTTACTAATTCATTTGCTTTATTAACGATATTTTCAGATATTACATTCGAATTATGAGATCTGAGACAATTTAAAAAAACATTATAATTAATTTTAACGAGTCCTATTTCTTCGTTGTCAGCCATATTACAAATTTATATTAATATCTTTATATTTATTCAACATCTAATAATTCTTCATTTTTTGAATTGTCATAATTTATAATACGTTCAACTAATTGTTTTTTCGTTCCGTCAGTCGGTAATTCGCGTTCTTCGCATTTTGTTTTTAGTTTTTCAATATTTAATTTCATTAGATTCTTAGAAGTTGTATCAACACTAGCACTTACAACCGATTCTACTTCTACTTCTTTCTTTAAATCAAATATTTCTACGGGAGGTTCGACAATTTCGACAGTAGGTTTTTTAGGAATTTCGCAAAATCCACTAATTTCATCGCATATATTAGAAGTATCGGTGAATATCTCATTCATTATATTATCGGCAACACGAATACTTTCATTTATAGAATTATTATATTGAACGGTCGATGGATTATTATATTCTATTTCCATTCTATTTAGTTTATTCGTTAATAGATAAACGGATTGTTCAAGATATAAATATTTATATGCTAAAAATAAAATAAATAATATTAAAATGAAAATGGTTATATAAAATACGATGTTGCTAAAAGAGAATAATTTAAATACGAACATTTCTTAAAGTTTGATTATATAATTTGTTTTTCATTTCAATCGCACTATTAATAATATCTTTATTGAATTTGTGTTTTTCTAATAGTTCGATTGCTATTATTTGGGTTGAACCGCCTTTATTAATCTTATAATTAAAATCATATGTTTTAGAATCGGTATTATAAGTCGCATTAACGTTCAAATTAATGAATGATGATTTATATAAATCAGCTAATTCTATGAGATTATGAAAATGGGTAGTAATTATTAATGTAATTCCATTTAATTTACCTAAATATTCGGCAACCGAGAATGCAACCGCTACACCTTCTATTGGTGGTGTTGAATGCATCGGCTCATCCATTAAAAATAAACCTCTTTTATTATTTTTATGTAATTTATTAGCTACATTTATCATATTATTGCAATAGCTGGTTTCTGTTTCAAAATATGATTTATCACCGACTATATCAACTACGCGCATAAAAGTCGTAATTGCATCATATAAATAAATATTACCTTTAATAGCATTTATAATACCAAATGTTTGAGCAAGTATAACATTTGCAGTTATTGATTTAACATAAGTAGTTTTGCCACCAGCATTCACACCAGTAATAATAATATTCTTTTTTAAATTAACCGGATTTGGTGTTTGTGTTGATGGTAATAATGGATTATGAATATTCCATATTTTAGTGTCGGTATTGTCAAATGTTGGAAGACACCAATATTTATTTTTCTTAAGTTTAGTAATAGTATTTATAATATCAATTGTATAAATAACTTTTAGAATATTTATAATATCTTCCTTATATTGCTGATTTTTCCATAATTTATAAATGGTCGAAATATCATTATTTAAGGTTGATAAGTTATTTATGCTATTATTTAATTGTTCTTCTGTTAATTCATGGTGAAATAGGAAGAATGATTTCCAAATATTATTGGATTGTTTAATTATAGTTATGGAAGTTTTAATAAAATCTACTAATCCATGAATTTTATTAAATAGTTTTTCACGTATTTTATAAATAATATAGGAAACATAAAATGATTGATAAATACTATAAATATATACTGCTACATACATAAAAACAGTAACAATTTTAATTAAATCATTTCTTATATTACCAGAAAATGTAAATAATATTTTAATAAATTGATAAATAATTTTTAGATAATCTAAAAAGGGCATTTTAACTTGTAAATATTTATTTAAATAATAGAATGGCATATAAACAGCCGATATTGGAAATACGAGACTTGATAATGGAACAATACAAATTTTATATATATGATAAAAATCTAAAAGAATACTATAATAATTCATATTATTAATCATATATGTCGATGGAAATAATAGATTTATTGATAAATCTTCATCTATTTCTTCTTTTAGTGTCATAATCCATAATAATTCATTCTCATTATTTTTTAATGATTCTAGATGGTATGACATAACTTCAAAATTATTTTTTTGTCTCAATAATAATAATTCTTTATCGTTTATTGGTGTTTTTATTAATTTTTCAATTAATATTGAACCGCCTTTCGTTGTTGGTAATGTTTTAGCCCATTCATTTATTTTAGTATCAGTATATAAATTATCACTTACAATAATTTTATTATTGGTATCATTATTTTTAAGGATAGTTTCTAATAATAAATTAGCAGTTTTATGAGGTATTTCAAAAATAACATTCAAATTATCTAAATCCATTTTTAATAATATATTTACATAAAATAATATCATATTTAATTTCACTTATATAAATAAAAAATGAATATTAATAATCAATAATTAATTATGAATTATATAATAATGATACACGATGATAAAATTTATAAAATAGATAAAGAACCATTCGAAACAGATGAAAATACGTATATTCGCGGTTGGTTTATCATAAATAAAAAAACAGAAATAACTGATGAATTAATATCACGTTCTATTATACATTTAAACGAATACAAAAATAATATGAAATATGTTTAATATTTAGCAGTACGAGGGCGGGATTTGGACGCTGCAGCACCTAGAGAAGTTGATAATGATTTAGATTTGCGTGCAGAAGATGGTTTTTTGGATCCTAGAATATTGGACATATTGAGAGTCGGGCTTTTATCGGCAAGCATACGCGCTCCAAGTAAAGCGAGAGCAGAGATGAAGGGGGTTAATTCGACACCAGCAGGTAATGAGGTGCCACCACGAAGAGAATTAGAGGCACATGAGGTACAACCGGCTTTTTTGGAAGAACGACCACCGGTAATATTGGGAGTAGCAGCCGCAGCAGCCTGAGCTACAGCCGGATTGAGCATAAAAGGATAATTAATATCAGCGACACCGCCACGTTTTGAAGATGTTCGAGAACGAGTAGTCATATATATCTATTTAAATAATATATTTTATTTTCTAATATAGAATACTAAAAATACCGCCAAAATAGTTGTTATAAAATTTAATATAATAATTAAAATAACGAATGGAATTATATAATACAATAGATATATAAGTATAGGTTTTATAATTTCAGTTCTAATATCTTCGTTCAATACTTCATTACGTATAAAATTAATAATAAAATCGACCGGTTTATTATTTTTTTTTAGTTGCGTCATTATTATTATATTGATTAACTTAATATTATACAGAATGAAACATTCGCTAAAAAATCCGCAACAAAAAAATAAATGTCATGTATCATATTTAAATAAGTCTCTTAAGATTGAATTAGGCGATGTAAAAGTTAAGAATATTATGGGTAATGTTATAGAATGTCATATACCTATAAAACAGAATGCAAACGCGATAAATATAATAAATGAATTGGATAATTTATCATTAAAAACGTTACTAGAAAATCCGGAGTGGATAAATAATAATGATGTTGAAAATTTATATAATTTTTCATATACAGATGATATATCTAATTTAAATGTATTATTAAATAATAAGAGTTGTTGTTATTTTAACGATAACGAAATATCGATAGAAGAAACAATAGAAATTATACGAGATAATATCAAATTGAAGGATTATAATATAATAATGGAAATAAGTTTTTTGGGGTTATTTATATATGATTACGCAATTATTAATAAATGGTCGATAAAAACGATAAAAATAGATGATATGATGGATGATTTTGGCGATTGGAATAAAAGCGATATAGAAGATGATTGGGAATTAGAAATTAACAATTTTGAAACGATTGTTAAAAACAAAATAGAAGAATATAATAATGCGGTAAAAGAAGCAAGATTATTATTAAATGAAATTAGAAAAGAAACGAATATTAGTATTTGGGAAAAAAATATAACAAAATTGAAAAAATATATTTTAAAATTATAATTTTATCTGTATTAATATAATAGATAGGTATTTAAAATGAGTTCTAATAGTTCTTCAATTGTTATTTCTTTTTCGATCGCTATATTATTACTACTCGTATTATTAATATTAGTATCTTACAATTCTAAATGTAAGATGGATAAAATAGAAAGATTTGAAATTGATGCTCCATCATCCCAACAACTACCACCGTATTTATCTGCTCCGTTTTTAACAGGAGGACCACCTAAAAAAAAGACTAATGTTATAGATGGTTTTACATCAGTAGCGGATATAGCAAATGCTAATGTTGATGTTTCAAAAGCCAGCGATGGTTCTATGGGATATGCGGTTCAATCCTCAGATGCTCGTGTTGATAATTTTGCATCTGTTTCTACTACTTATGATCCTAATGAACTTGATAATAATACTTGTTTTTCACGTGATCGCTTAACAAGTAGTGATTTATTACCGAAAGACGGTGCTAATTCTAAATGGGCTCAAATAAATCCGGCTACTTCAGGAGATATGCGCGATCAAAACTTTTTAACTGCTGGATATCATATTGGTATAAATACTATTGGTCAATCATTACGTAATGCTAATTTACAATTACGATCTGAGCCACCCAATCCACAGGTCGCCGTAAGTCCGTGGGGTATTTCAACAATTGAACCGGATATTCGTAAAGTAGCATTCGAAATTGGAAGCGGACAATCTAATTAATCAAATACAACTAAACATTTAGTATTAATAATATCTTGTTTGGGAATTAATGAAACTTTATTTGTTAATTTAATTTTATATGAGAATTTAGACATATTTTCATAAATTTTTTTTTGATTGTCAATAGCATAATTGATTATTTTATTATTAAAAGCCCATTTAAAGAAATTCAATTGTCCGATAGTTGTTTCGATTTCGTCATTAAAAAAAATACGTTCATGACGTCTAAATGCATCAAAATTAAATTTCTTGAATGATTTTAATTGTGCTCTATAATCTAAATAAAGAGTAATTTTTCTATATTTTTCAATATTATAATTATCAGGTAAATTATAATAAACATTATCATCTATTTCATTAATCCAATAAATAATATTATTACATTTAGCATATCGAGTTACCAGCCAATCAATCATACGTAATGATAATTCGTGTTTGCCGTCAATTATTGTTTTTAAAGTTTCAATATATTTAGGATGATGATTATAAAATGTATATAAAGAAGATAATAATAAATCTTTACTACTATCAGACATTAATTAAATAACGCGATGATTTCTTATATCAATTGCCGAATGTCATCATATCAAATACTAAACCAATTATACATAATGCTATTAGAATACCTATTCGTAAATCCCACATAATAATATAATAATCGATGATTATAATTACAATAATAATCCAGTAATGCTCATATAAATCTATAATAGTTTCTGGATATGGTATAGCAGGTCTTAAACCGTATATTAAAAGATAAGCGGATAATATTCCTATAATAATATAGCGAAAAATAATATCGATCATTCTATTATAAATATCATTTTTTCTTTTCCATATTAATAATAGAAAAATGATGTATGCTACATTAGACGAAGCATTCCCAAATTATGCATCTAATCCAAAGAAAAAAAAGAAAACTGGGGAAACATTTATAAATGATTATGGGCGTGAATCTGATTGTTATTATAAAAAACAGGGAATTGATATGCCAGATTGTGCAAAAAACGGAGAACCATTCGCTAATAAAAATGAATGTTCGCCATTACAAGTACCCGAATATAAATTACCAGTTGACACAAATGCGCAAAATGCATTTAATAAAGCATTAGATGCATCATTAAACGATAGAAAAGTTGAAAATAACTATCCTGATAAATATGCTATAAAAGCTTATGAATACGATGAATATGATGCTTATTTAAATATAAATGATATTAAGACTCATAATGTTGATAAGACACCTGAATATAGAACAACGCCATTTTTGGAAGAATATTTAAAAAGTTTAAGAGATAATTTTAAAAAATCACCAGAAAATCAAACAATCAAATTAAATGATGTTGAACAATTCACCGATTATAATAGAAATTTAAAAGTTGATATTAATTTATATAATTTATTTTTATTTATATTTATAGGTATAATCGTTATATTATTATGTGATCAAATTACACAATTAGCTGTTGCCGTTGCTAATAAAAATATATAAACACGCAATAATAATTCTTTATATATATATGAAATATTTTACGCATGTAGTTTTTTCAGGTAGTGCATTAAGGTCGTTATGTTTATTGGGTATATTAAGATATTTATATTTTTATGATTTAGATAAGCATATTAAGAATGCAGCAGGAACTTCGATGGGTTCTTTTTTTTGTTTAGCGTTTGCTTTAAAAATACCTATAGATGAATTGGAAGCTATGATAAAAAGATTAATAGTTAATCCAGAGGTTATAACAGTATCATCAAATAAATTATTAAATTTATTTTCAGATTTAGGATTTAATGATTCTAAATTATATTTATCAGAAATTAAAAATTATATTAAAAATAAATATTCTATGGATGATATTACATTTATAGAATTATCAAAAATGACCGGAGTGAATGTTTATGTTAGTACCACTAAAATTAATGATGGCTCTAATTTTATATTTAATGTGAATGACACCCCTGATGTTTCAGTATTAGATGCGGTGGCTGCATCTATGTGTATACCAATATTATCAAAACCTATAAATATTGATGGTTATTATTATGTGGATGGTTGCATTACTAATAATTTACCATATGAAATATTTAGTAACATAAGCCATGAAGATATATTAAATGTTGTCATATACATCAAAAACGATTATAAACTTTCTAGTATAATTGAAAAAAATAAAGAATTAGATTTTATGATTTATTATAAACAATTAATGACTATAATATATTCAAATTCATTAAATAGCTGTTATATATCAAAAATACCAAAATTTAAAAATCCATTAATAATTAATGAAAGTCCATTTAAATCATTTTATAATTTAAAAATTAATGAAAATGACATTAATTTTAATATACATGATGACGATATTGAAAATTTAATATTACAAGGTTTTAGAGATATTAATAATTATATGAAACAATATGAGGTTGAAACTTAAAAGAAAAAATGATATATATGAATACATTTACAATAAATATAAAATGTATTTTTATATTCAGGATAATAAAGATTGGAATAGCGACAAAAAGGTTAAATATGGTATTGCAGATGAATATAAGTCACGATTAAAAACGGACCAACATTCATATAAAAGCGAATATATTTCATTATTTGAATATAAAATAACGGATGAATATAAATTAGATTATAAAGAAATTGATAATATAATTTCAAAACAGCAAACTACTAAAATAAAATTGTTAATGAATCATCATTATCCTAAAATTAAATTTGAAAATTTATTTAAAATTAAAGAATTTCTTATAAATCATGGTGGTGGAACTGAATTTATTAGAAAAGATGGTATCGAATTATTAGAAAATATATTATTAAATGATTTTCCAAAATTAGGTATTATTATTCGCAAAATACCAAAAGAAGAATGGATATTTGATAATGAATATGATAAGGTTGATAAGGTTATTGATTATGATGTTATTGATGTTATTGATGTTAATGATGAGGATGAAGTTAATAATGATAATATTAAGTCTAAAATTCCTATTCTTAGAGAAGGAATAAGAGATTATCAGCAAATTATTATTGATGAATGCTTAAAAAATATTTTGATTGATAAACGTTCATATATATCATTACCTACGGGCGGTGGTAAATCATATATTGCGTATAAAATGGCTGATATCTTATTAAAAGATATTAAAAGTACTATAATTATATTAACACCGAGGATTAATATATGCGAACAAAATATTAAAGAAAAATATGTAAAATTATTAACAAATAAATATATAATTCATAAAAATTTCGATAATATTAATAATAATGATAATAATATAATCTGTTGTTGTATAAATTCTATTGAAAAGGTTGTTAAAACAATAATTAAATCTGATTTAAAAAATATTTTAATATGGTTTGATGAAGCTCATATTGGTATTGAAAGTTGGGTAATTAATGATAATAAGTTTAAACATTTTCTATTGAATGATAACGAGCATATTAAATATAGATTATTTACATCTGCATCACCAGACAGAGAATTTGTATATAAAAATAATAAAATATTTGGAGAATTTATAAATCCTGTTAAAACCAAAGATTTAATAGCTGATGGTTGGTTATGTAAATTAGACGCTTATATTTATAAAGATGAAATACATGAAGATGTTTATATAAATGATAGCTCACATGTTAATTTAATTATAAATAATTTTAAAAACGTTGGATTATGTTTCTCTAATTCATGTGAAAATGCATTAAATTTATATAAAATTCATTTAGAATTGTATAAAAAGGATAAAACGATACCTAAACCATATTTATTATTAAATTCAGCGACAATAAAAGATTATATTAAAAATAAACATATTTCTAATGAAGATATGAAGTTATATTCGATTGATGGTTTTGAGGAAGAAGAAGGTATTAGAAAAGTTGGATATATTGTTAAAATGTATTCATTAGGATATGATAATCCTAAAATTGATTTCATATTTTTCAAAGATCCTAAACTGTCATATAAAGATATTATTCAATCTATTGGACGCGGTTTAAGACCATGTGGAAATAAAAAAACAGCTATACATATTCCGGTTTATATTGATAATGATGATGATGCTAATAAATACGATAAAATTAAAGAAGTTATTAAATATTTAGTATTGGATGTTGAATTAAATATTAAGGATATTAAAATAATTAATTCTAAAAAAAAGAAAAGTAGCAGTATTAGAGATGTAGTAGTAAAAGAATATGAAGAATTCACAGATGATATTGAAACAATATTATATGAAATAGTAAACAAAAATATGACTCATCAAATGATAATAAGACAATTAAAATATAATAATATTCATAATTATTCAAAATATTCGAAATATATTAAAGATAATGAATTATTAAAATTACCAGAAAAACTATTTGAGGTATATCCATCATTTAATTTTAATGAAACTTATATTAATAATTCAAGTCCGTATTATTCACGTAAAGAATGTATTGAAATGATAAAAAAATATCAAGATGATTTAATATTTGAGGATGAAATGGATAAAGAAAACAATAATGAATTATTAGAATTCTTAATAAAAAAAGATAAAAAAATACCGAATGAATGTTTATGGATGTATTACGGCGGAGATAAAAAAGATTTTATAATATTTGTTTAAACAAATTCTCTGCAACATTCTTATTTAACTCATTTTCTTTTTCCAAACTCTTGATAATATCACTATTATAATCAAGATATTCAATAATCTCATTTTGAACTTCAATTGATGGTATTTGGATTTTAATATTTAATAGATCATCATCTATTATTGATTTTTGATTAGCTCCTGTAAAATATTTTTCTATTTTATTTAAATTATTTCGTAAATAATAATATATATATTTAGTTAATATTAATGATTTAGATTTAAAATGAATAGTTGTTTCACCTACATTATATTTACCAATTCCTAAGTAAATCATACATTTTCCACTTCCATTAGTTTTATTAATTATAATACCATATCCATCAAATGTATAATTATCTAAATATAAATTACCAAGTATAGAGCAATAATATAATGGATATAAACCATTATTATTTCCTAAATTACTTTTAATTTTATTTCCTTTTATAATTTCACAAACCTCACCCAAAGTTTTAATTTCAAATTTATTTAAATAAAGTTTATTTTTTAAATATAAATCATTAATTGTTTTAATTTTATTAATTTTATTTTTATTATCTTCAATAATCTCATAAATACCATCAAGTAATTCAACTAATTCATTTTGTTTTTCTAATGGTAATAATGGAATTTTCATTAACATTAATTCTTTCATATTTATATTTCCATTATTCGTGCAATATATAGCTAATTCTTGAATTTTTGATTGAATATTAATTAAATAATAATATAAATATTTAATATTATATTCTTCATTTTTCAATAGTAATTGAAAAACTGCAATATTTGCGGCACATTTACCATTAACTATAAATACTTTACCAATTCCATAATCAGAACTAATTGGTTTAGATACACATCCTCCTGATTTAATAATTAATAAATATTCTTTACCATCAAAATCATAATTATTATGTGTTCCGCTAGGATTATTACATGATGCTCTATAAAATGGATATTCGCCAGTATTAGTAATATCTTTAGAATTAGTAGACCCATTACCATTTAATATAAATAATTCGCCTAAAGTTTTAATTTCAATATCGTCGCGGTATTTGTGTTCTTCTTCGATAATTTCATTATTAAAACTGAGATTTTCATTTAATTTATTAAATCCTAAATTTGTAATGCCAGTTGAATGGATATCGATATATTCAACTTCATGATTATAATTATCGTAATCGCCTTTTTGGATAATTAGGGCTTTTGTTTTTATATTAGTATTTGTGAATGCACCACCATTAATAGTAATAATTTTAAGAATTCTGCAATTATTTAAAATAAATTTGCGAATATTGATATTATTTTTACCGACCATTAATTCGCCATCAGGTAATATAATACATGCAATACCGCCAGTTTTTAATAAATAAATGATATTTTGAATAAATAAATTAATTCCATTATTAGCTTGAATTGTATAAATATCTTTAAATTTTAGAGGTGAATCTGGATAATTAGTTTTTTTATAAATTTCAAAGTCTGTTTCTAATTGTTTATAATTGGTTTTTGTACCGAATGGAGGATTAGTAAATATAATATCGAATTTTTTTTCTTCGAATAAATATGGATTTTCAATAAGACTATTACATCTTTTAATATTCTTATTGCAACTATTTGTTGAAATCATCAAACTTACAATTCCTAATTTTAATGTATCAGGTTCAATTTCACAACCATAAATATTTTCTGGTTTAATTTTGGATTTGCAAGCATCATATGTATAACATAATAATCCACCAGTTCCCAAACAAGGGTCATAAATATCATTATTATCACCGTCTAATTTTTCAATAAGTTCCTTAAATCCGCAATCATTAAGAATGGATTTAATGATGCCACGAGGTGTGAAGAATTGCCCCAATTCTTTTGAATTCTTATTACCTTGATATTTTAAGAATTTTTCGTGAATATCTCCATTAAAAGATTGAATTTCTCCAATAACCAAATCATTAATTTTAAATTTACTAATAATTTCAATTAGATTAGAAATTGTATATGTATATTTGCAATTTAAAATATAATCTTCGTTCGAATATATATCAGGAAAAATTTTACATAAACATTCTAAAATAAACTTTTTCCACATATCTTTTTCATCACATTTAACATTTCTTCTATCGGCTTTAGTAATTTGAGAAATATCTGTTAAATATTCGAGATAATATAAATAATCTTGGAATGTTGACTTTTTTTTTTCACATTCAACATTTTCAAGATTACCGTCATATTTATCATAAAACATTATCAGTACAGTATTTGTTTTTTTATAATTATCAATCAAATGTTTAATATATTCATTATTATTATTATTTAAATGGTTAATAATAACGAGTGTGAAAAATTTCATAATATCATTTTGAGCTTTACTACCTGTAACACCTTTAGTATATAGGAAATTATGACATTTATCTATAATTACTTCTAAAGAAGAATAATTATCATTATAAGAAGTTGAAGTTGAAGTAGATTCATTAACGCCTTTTTTTAATAATGTGATGAGTGTTTTAATAGCTTTTGGTTTTTTTGCTTTCGTTAAATAATCTAAATTCAATTCTTTACATTTATCAATTAATTCGTTGTGTGATAATGTTGAATAATCCATAATAATAAATAATATGATGTCTTAAAATCATTTTTTTATGATTGTAATAAAAATAAATTTTAATGCAAAAGAAATTTGGATTTTGGCATAGAAACATCTTCTAATTTCCACGATATATAAATCATATTATTATTTGGAGCTGGTAAATTTGATATATATAATCCGCTTTTTTTTAATGATGAAATTATATAATTCATACAAGTATCATATTTATATAATGGATATCCTATAACGATTGGAGGGATTGTATAATATAAACTTTGTCCGCCAATTTCAGCAACAGACTTTATTTTTTTATGACAAGTTTCTAATATTATTATAAATGCCTGATTTACTTTTTCATCTTTTTTTTTCTTAATTTCATATAAATCATGTAATGAAAGTTTAGAAGCCATATATAATTATAATATATTTAAGTAGAAGATTTTGGCGTAGTAAATGTTGGTAATGGATCTGTAAATTTAATTAATTCTTTATAATCATTACGATTTCCATTAAAAACAGCATAATTACCGGTGCTATTTTCTACTAATAGTATAGTCGGTGTGCCTCTCACTCCATATATATTTGATTTTCGATGACCTTCGGCGTCATCAGTTATATCATATTTAACTAGAGAGAAATTATATTTATCAGGATATTTAAATATTTCACTTTCTAATGGCTTCCATGATTTATTTTCAAACTCGTCGCAATAACCACAAGAGGGCATATAATAATATTGGAGTGTATATGCTTTGCCAGAAGCAAAACCTTCAAATTGTTTATAAAAACCACTTGCAAATAATGCAGTAATTATTAAGACGATTACTAGGAATAGTATAATAAAAAAACTCGAAGCGGAAGATGAAGAGGATTTTGATTTCATTTCTATTTTATTAAAATATTTTATTTGTAAATTCTTTTATTTCTTAATAATGCAATACTCAAAATAGTAACTACTATTGATGATTTACGTTTTTTATTCATATACTAATTTTATTTTTAAATTGTTTATATATAAATAAATAATAAATAATAATATAATTGCAAAAATAAAAAAATCAACATAATGCAAATATTTAATAATAATATCATTTAGATTAGTTAAATTTTTACTTTTAAGCCATATAATCGAATTTAAAACAAAGAATAAATATAATAATATACATATTAAAATAAATATATATATAAGCATTCTATTTATAAAAAATGATTAAAATATAAATAATTAAAATCATGATTGCTTATACTTTAAGATCTTTGATCATCGTCAATCAAACACCACTTATTTATACATGCGCCAATACGAAATTATCATTAGAGCATATATACCCTAAAAGTTTGATGTTTAAGAAACATTATAATGATTTGCACAATATCTTCAAAAGTGATTCGTATATTAATAACATGAGGTCAAATTATAAATATACAGGTGAATTAACACCATCATTTAATCGTTTATATGATTCTGAAAATTTCGTAAATACGAAAGATAAATTATTTATACCAGACGATAATAGCAAAGGTATTATAGCAAGAGCTATTATGTATATGAGTTTTCAATATAAATATGATTATAAAAAAGTTATTGATTATGATAATTTAGTTGGATGGTGTTTAGAATTTCCTCCAACTAAAGAAGAAATTCATCACAATAATATTATATTCCAGAAACAAAAAACGAGAAACATGTTTATTGATATGTATCACAAAAAGAAATTTAAAAATCTGTTATATCATTATTTTTCATAATTTTTTTTAATATTTAATAAAAATAATATGAATATACCAGATATTTCGAATTATAAGAATATTAATGATATACCATTATTTTTATTGGGTATATTGATTATTGATATTTTTGTATTGTTTTTAGTTAGATATATTGGAGTTGGAGGAGTGTCATTAAATGAATGGTATAATAAATATGGATTATTAGCAGTTATAGCAGATGTATTTATTATTCTTATAGGTTTTATGATTGCACAATATATTTATACATATTTTATAAAACCAAAATATGGATGGAATATAACAATATTCCTAATTTTATTAGTATTTATACAATTAATTCATGATATATTATTATATTTATTAATAATTCTACCATTTTCTAAAGGACATAATGGAATCGTTGATATGTATAAGAAATATGCGGATGAAAATAGTTATTTAATTATTATTGGAGATGCATTTTTAATGCTTGGTTCGGCATTTGTTATATTATGTCTTAAACAACTATCAAATCATGTTATAGCAGCAATTGCAGTAATAACCATTTATATTATGCCCTATATATTGACAACTCCCGCACATTATTAAAGATATATAAGGATTACTTGGAACTTTCCTTAAATGTATATTTTCTAAATATATAAAAAATTGATTATTATGATGTCATAAATGTGTATATAAGAACATATCGATTTAAATGGTTTTTACGAAGCGGAGGCAAGCCGAAAGTGAAGATAAAGAAATTAGAAAAAAACAACAACAATTTTTCGACAAGGCTGCTGAAGTTGCTAAATATTCTACTATGCAACAGAAGCATGGTGCAGTAGTTATTTATAAAAATAAAGTAATTGCATGTGGATTTAATTATATGGTATCACATTTAAATGATAATAATAGTATTCATGCTGAAGTTGCTGCAATTTCGCAAGTATTCAAAAATAAAAATATTCTGTCTGAATGTGATATTTACGTTGTTAGGATTGCACCGATGAGATATAATAACTGTTTGAAAATGTCAAAACCATGTGAGAAATGCACAAAGTTTATAAAAAAATATAATGTAAGATGTACTTATTATTCAACTAATTATGAATATGAATGTTTATATATCTAAATATCTAAACTCATAGAAACTTTTGGTATTACTCGTTTAATTGATTTTTTTTCTATTATTGGTCGATCATCTTTATTGAAGATTTTGGCGAGTAATTCTTCACCTGTTAAATTTGCATTACTTAAAATAATTTCTTTAATTTCTCTGATATTTACAGGTTTATGAACTTTTTTAATATTAGTTTTTAATCTCCCATTCTGCGTATTTAAATCATTATAATTATATTTAAACATAAATTCTTCAATCTTATTATTTAAAGCCTGTTGTAAAGTTTTTCTTTCTCTTATTGCAATATTTAATTTACGAATGGCATCATCATATTTAAACCAATCAACAACGAGATTTTTAAATGTGTCTAATTCATCAGGTGTAGGCTCATTAGTTGATTTAATTATATCTTCAACTAAATTATTATTCATTATATGACAAATATTAAAAAAATCTTTAAATCTATTTTGTTTTAGGTTTTTTTGCTTTTGGTTTGATTTTAGATTTTATATTAGTATCTATAGTTTTTTGTAATGATCCAAAATCACGCGGTCCTTCATAATTAGTTATATGACCATTCGAATACATACGAATAGTTGGAAATGCTGAAACCTGAGCTTCTTGAGGTAATCTTTGCATTTGTTTTAATTCGATTGAAATCATAGGCATCATTTTATTATAATAATCATATAATCGGTTCCATGTTTCTCTAAATTGGATGCAGTGCCCGCACTTATCCCAGTGATATAATACGACGCCGTTATAAGGTGAATATTTTGATTTTGGTACAGACTTTTCTGGCATTATTTTTCTATAATATACGCATAAAATAAATAACTTAATATTAAATAAATATGAATAAAGAATCGTATAATATATCCTGTAAGCATATAAAATATTTAGATAATAAATACAATAATGAAAATGATTTATTATATAAACGTTATATGCTTTGCAAGGGTGATTATGATGATAATCATAAATATGATAAATATATAAATTATTTGGATAATTTGTATGTTTCTAAAAAAAGTTGTATATTCACATCAACAGAACCTGATGAATTTAAATGGGCTTCACAATTCGTCCCAATTAATGCAAATATAGACACAGCATTTAATGAAAATACCAGAAGAAAAATAATAAAACATTAAGAATATAAATATTTTATTTCATTATTATACGTATTTGATGGTTGTTCTAATATAACTATTGAATCAAAATTTTCAATAAATGTTTTAATTTGAGAATATGGAATTTTACCATCAAATAAACATTCATGTCTGTCTAATTTGGCACCTTTAACATTTTTACTATTATTAGCATGAATACATACAATCGAATGTTTTTCAGGTATCATAGAACTAATATCTGTTAATTCATAACCAGCGTTCCATAAATGACAAGTATCGATACATATTTTAAAATAATTTCGTTCAGTTTCTGTGAATGAATAATAGAAATTTAAGAAATCATTAAAATCTGTTAATAGTTCTGTTCCTTGACCTGCTGGATTTTCCAATAATAAATAAGTTTTAATATTTCTATTTATCATTTCATTTATAATATTCTTAATATTCATTTTCATAGCCATCAATCCATCGTTAATAGTTTGTGTTGTATATTTTCCAACATGTATTACATATCCTATAACGCCAATTGCATTTGCTGCTAATAATTCATTAATAATTAATGAATCGCTAATATCGATTGGTCGTTTGCCATTAATAAATGGATTTGCAAGATTTATAGTATATGGAGAATGAACAATAAGAACAAAATTATTAATTTTGCAATATTTTTTTATTAAATGACTCTCTTTTAAATATTTATCATAATTGGATATTTTAGAACTGCGAGGATTAGATATAAATAATTGAAGAGCATTACCTCCATTATTTTTGATATTTTCCATCGTTTTAATAATAGTTGATTCACGTGGAATATGTGCTCCAATATGCATTTACAAATATCTATTTAAATAATAATATATATATTTAAATTAAATATGAACCATCCATTAATTATTAAGGGTACGCATATAATTATTGATATTTATGAAATTAATAATTGCGAACCTTTAAAATTTAAGGAAACTATTTCTGCAATTCTTGATAAAATTGTGGAAAAATTTAATTTAAATGTTGTTGGAAAAGTAATACATCAGTTTGAACCATTCGGCGTTACTGGCGTATATGTATTAAGCGAATCACATTTATCTATTCATACATTCGTTGAAGAAAAAAAAGTAGCCATGGATTTATATACATGCAATTCGATTGACAATAGCAATAATATTATTAATTATATTAGAGAAATATTTAGTCCATGTATGTGTAATTATAAAATTATTGAAAGGTAATTAAATATTTGCAGATATTAAAGTCGATAATATATCTATAAGGGCATTTAAATACGATGCTTTTTTTTTGTTTTCTCAAATATGTCAATAAACATTTATGATGTATTTTATAATTAGCTGTTCGTTGATTAAAATTATTTTCATATATTGTTGCAATTTCTTTATTAGATTGATTGAAATTTTCTAAACAGATTGTGCAACAATTATTAATAATGGTTGGTGGTCGAGATAACGAATAAGGCATATTAGTAATTTTCCAGCCATCATTAATCATTTTATAAATATCTGTGAAAATTTCATAATTGCTATAAAATCCTCTAATATATTGTGTGCTTTTATTTAAAACATCTTTAACTATTTTTTTTGTCAATTTCTCATTATCTGTGAATGCATCATATGGTGTTCCGGTATTATTTGAATAATAATATGTAATTTCATCATTTAAACATGATAATAATAATCCTTGACATACATAATGATTATTTTTATATGGCGGTTCGTCTTTTGAAATAGTAATTTCTAATAAGATATTAAGTTCTTGAATAATATTTGAACTATTTGAAATAAATTTATAGAAATTAATATAATCGTCATTATTAATAAATGCAATATGAATTTTATTAGATTTTATAAATCTGTCAATCGTACTATTATCAAATGAAATATTATAAAATTTATCCATAGGCAATTGTTTATCAATATATAGTTGTTTATTATGATCTGCTAATAATCGATTGCAAACATAATTATCATATATAATCCCATTATTATTCAATATTTCAATCTCTAAAGTCTCCAGAAACTCATTCAATTGTCTGTAATATAACATATATAAAGGATTTTTATAAATATATAAATGACTGTCAATTTTTTATTATCATATAACAAAAAGCACATATTGACGTAATGAGTTGAAATCTCAATAAAGATTTTTTCAAATATTCATTATCATTTTCTAATTTCTTTAATTTATATTTAATATTTTTGAAATAATGTAATTCTTCCATTTTTTTTCTAAATTTTTCAATACAATTAGTAAGATGAAATATAATATCGCTTGATTTGTGATAATTCCATAAAATTTTATAAATAATATAATCTCTGATATTATCATTTTCTTCAATTACAATTAAACCAGACACATATATAATATCATTATAAATATCTGCATTATTAACAATAATATTATATATGTCATTTTTATTCTTAGAAATGTTAATGATAAATTCGCTAATTTTTATTTTAGTTCGAAGACGTAATATATCATTATCTGTATCTTCGATAAAATCCATATATAACAAAAATAATTATTAGTTTTATATGAATTATTTATAATAATAGATATACTATAATTAATAATAATGATATTAGAATTTCATTATTATTATCTTCTAATTTTTTTATTTTATTTAATAGTATTTTTACAGTATCTTCATTCGTTTTGGTAATAATTTTAGATGCTTCATTTATTTTATTAATTTTTGCCAATAATGCTTTTTCAACATCATCTACAGTATTCATCATTACATTAAATGAATCAATATAATCATTATTAATATTTTTGAAATAATTTAATTCTTCAATACGTTTATTAAATTTTATAATACAATTTACATGAAATTCGATAATATCTTCTTTTAATTGATTTAATTTTAATTCGACTGATAAATAAGTTTGAATACGATTATAACCAAGAATACAACAATTATTAGTAATATAATTAACAAATGTTGTATATTCTTCAGTTCTAGTATCCAAATTAAAACAATTCAATATAAATTCATTTGGCGAAATATTATCATTTATTTTATTTATAATAAAATTGCTGATTTTTATTTTATTATTAAGTCGCATAATATCATTATCTGTATCTTCTAAATAATCCATATAATAATCTATGTAAAATTATTTTCATTTTTTAAAATTTCTTTTAATTCAATTATACGATTTTTATGAAAATTTATAAAATCATTAATATAAGTTTTATTTAAATAATCACATTCAATAGATACATCACCAACTAATTTTATATGATAGCTATTATTAATATTAGCATCTATGAAATCTTTAATAATATTTTCACTTATCATCAAGTTTACTTTTAACCGATTAATATTCATCACTTAGCAAAAGTTATATAATAATATATCATTTTTATTATTAGTGATGAAATATATTAATGTTCCATATAAAGATAGAAAACTAGTAAAAACGCTCGGTGGTTGTTGGGATAATAAACTTAAAAAATGGTATTGCGAAGAAGATAATGAATTATGTTCATTATATGATGAATATAAGGAAATTAATATTATTGGCGAAGATAGAGAATTTGGTTCAAATAAATTATATATTGATATGATACCAAAAACCAGTTATTTTAAAAATGTTAGAATGTTATTTAGTGATAGTGATTGGAATTTAATAAGACATCATATATATGAAAGAGTTAATAATCGTTGTGAATGTTGTGGATGCAAAAGAAGTAAGTATTTAGACGCTCATGAGAGATGGGAATTCAATAATGAAACAAAAACACAGAAATTAGTGCGTATTATTGCATTATGTCGTTTATGTCATTCGGCAACCCATTATGGACATTCAAAACGAACAAAAAATATGGATAAAATAAATATGCATATTAAAAAAATAAATAATTATACAGATGAAGAATTGGATAATCATATTAAAGGTGCTTATGACCTATGGAAAGAACGAAATAAAGTTAAATGGAATTTAGATTTTAGCATAATTACTAATTCGGGTTTTATTATAAAATCTCTATAATATATATAATGGATGATAATTTATTAAATTTGAATAATTTTATTATTAATATATTATATAATGATAATTATTTTAATGAAAGCGAGTATAATAAAATAACGAACATTAATAATAATTGTAAAATTAATGAAATCGATGATTGTGCAACTAATAAAACTATGAAAACAGAAGTTCAAAGATATATATATTTTTTCTTATTAGAATTTATAAAATTATGTTTATCCAATAAAGAAACAAATACAAATGAAATTAATGTTTAACGCAATTGTATCATATTATTAAATGATTTACGAAAAAACATAATCCATAAAGAACAATTACCTGTATTGCATATTACATATTTACATTTAGACATTATTAATGTTATTGCCATATATTTTATTGAATAATTATAATTTTCTTCTGGTTTTATTTTATCTACTGAAGTATTCATTTTATTTATATGTCGTATTTCATCTAAAAATATGATAGAATTATTTGGATATTTATTTACCATAAATTTTAAAAAATTAGTTTCGTCAGATTGAATTAAAAATTTTAGGTTTGGATTTTCATTATACAAATAATCTGCATATTTTAAATAATCTTCATATTTTGGTAATTTAACTTCTGATTCTTTGTCATTTCCTCTGTAAAATAATACGCACATATTTTCATAATCAATTTTATATTTATTTTCTATTAATTTACTTGTTCCTTGAACTAAATCAGATGGTGTAAAATATTTTTCTATAAACGGCAATAAAACACCCATATTCAATTCTTCATAATTTTTATATTGATATGTTTCATGAAATTTAACTTCATCAGTATATTCTATTGTTATTGGTATTTGGTCATAATGAACAAAATAATCGAATGTTATATCATCATTTTCATTAGATTTATACATATTATAAAAACCTTTTGAATTGAGAATTAAAGGTAATTCTTTATATTTATTAAAGAATTCTACTAAAAAATGCAATCTAACTGAGCAACATGAAAAAAAACCTCCATCATGTTTTATTTGCAATTCCATTTATTATAAATATAAAAAATATTTTCTTATATATTAGCGTGTATTTACGCCAATATTAGTAATGAGACCGATAAATACCCAACTCATAATAAATACTACAACACTCATACCGCATTCGCTATGATGTGTTTTAATACAGTCAGTTCTAATTTTGCAATATTCTGAATAATTTTCCAACAAATGACAATTATCATTTTTATTATTGAAACAATTAAATATTTCTTGATTGTTTGTTTTATTATATGCAACTAAATTGCATCTGTTTCTAATATTATTTTCAAGATTTCTTAAATAATTGCGCGAGGCTTTATTGTAATATCGAGCATCTGTCACAATAATGAATGAAATCAAGAGAATAATTTGCTTAATCATGAGTGTTTATGAAAATAATTTAATAAAATATTTATCATTTTTTTATTATTTTATATTATTATGGATATTATCAAATGTTTGTATCAATATGGTTTTAGATTTATAGGATTGAAATCATTAGTAATTATATATAAGGACGATAAATTACGCTTTATATCATTATATTATGATAAAAATAATAAATATTGGAATAAATCGGCATGTATTAAATGTTGGTGTGAAGCTGATTTAAGTAATCTAATTTTTAATATTTATAAAACGGAACCATTATTAAAAGATGATGAAACAATCGATGATATATTTTATGGTTATGATGATAATAGAATAGATATGTTAATTCCTAATAATAATATTGAAAATATTGAAGATTTTGAAATAACTTCTAAAACTAAAAATGAAATGACTATAATAACTATATCTAAAAAATAAAATAAATAATATAATATATGTTATTAACAGCGCGCGACGAATATATTAATTGTGATAAATTAATAAAAGAAGCAAATGTATTATATGAAATTGCAAAAAATGTTGATGGATTAAGTAATGATGATATTTATTATTTTCAAAATGCGAATAAATATATAAATACTTATAAAGAATTTAGAGAATGTTTAATTATTCAATATATTGAAGATTTAATTAAATATATTGAATAAAAAAAATATGTATCGATTTTATTGATTTATTATAAAAAATGAATTTGGTATTATTAATATAATTTACCTCTTATAGGTCAAAGAGATAATGATTTACTCTTTTGAATTGGAAATGGACGATGACACTTATATTTACGGCGGTCTGCAGTTTGAAGCAGAATACGACGAGAATAAAAAAGTGTTTCTTGAACCATACACGCGTCGCGAAATTGACATTACGATTAAGTATTATCCTTCCAAACACTTATTCGTATGTTACAACGAAAGCGATGAAATTATTCGGTTAGTATTCACGATGACTTGCTGGAGTGATGATTTCAGGGATTATACGATTCGCAACAACACCGCGATTATGTATGATGAGGTTTATCATGGTAGGATGCGATTCAAGAATAAGGCTTGTGATGTTGATTTCAACAAGTTTATCACAGAGAACGGGCTGTAAAGAAGGTTGGAGGGATGGATATAAATGTCAAAATTTATTTTGGCATTTTCAAATAAATTTTTTTTGAATTCCATAAATACTTATATAAATTCTCATTCTCATTATTTTTTTGTAATATAACATGATTATTATATATGATTGTATTGTCTATAAATGTCATATTGGTTATATATGGATTTATTATTGATGCTAATAATCCGCCACCGGTTGGATAAGAAGCTGAAATACCATAATAATTTTTATTGATATTTTCGACAATATGATTAATGGCTTTTAGAAATATAATATTATTTGGATGTGATATTATAAATCCAGTATATATTATTTTTTTATTATTATAATAATCTATTTCACTCGTAAAATAATTATTATTAATAAAATTTATTAATTTAAAATTGTTTTGTGGTTTAAAATTAGTATCTATATAAATACCACCATATTTATATAAAATACAATATATCCACAAATCTCTTTTATATTCTACAGGTATTAATGATTTATAAGCATTATAAATAAATATTGAATAATTATTTTTTATAAAATTTTCACAATCATTCTCATTAAAACAAAAAAAACTAAATTCTGGATTTACTGATTTTAATTCATCATTAGTATTAGCATATTGAAATACTATCAAAGGAATGCCAAAAAGTTTTAGCATATATAAATCTATGATATTAAATTAGAACCTGCACGCAACGAAGTTGAAAAGACCAGTCCAATTTTTGACGATGTAGAACTTCTTGTTAAATACTAGTTCGTTGTAATCGTCAAGAAGATCATAACCGATGTTGTTTCTAAATTCGCTGTAATTGTCTAAAATACTTTTCACATTCTCAGCATTAAATTTGATTTCATCGTATTGTTGCAAATTTTCTTTAGAGATAAATTTACTGTTGAATGTTTCAAATTCAACAACAATTACATTAAAAGATGCAACTGAATTAATCAAATAATAGCCAGAACCAGAATAGTACAACGAGCCTTCCATTTTGTATGATTAGTTCATTACTATTATTTATCATTTTTTTATAAATGTTGTTTTAAATTTACTCAAATCTATTTTCAACTATTATAATGAAAAAAGCCAAAAATAATTTTGACTTTTATATCATCGAATTCATTTAGAACTTCATATAGAAATCCTCGTCGTCTAAATCTTCCCATCGAGACGTCTCAGCTGTTAAATTAAGTTCGCGCACAGGAGGAGGAGCAGACACAACAGAAACCCATGACTTCTCGAACTTCGGCTGTTTTACAACAACTGGAGCAGGTGCAACTTCGATAATCTCTTCTTCGACCACATCATCTTCGAGGCATAAGAAGAGATTGGTTTGTTTGGGAGCAGCAACAGTCTTAGCAACTACTGGTTTGGATGGAGGACAGATCTTATTGAAGCGAAACGAGACGATGAGTTTTTCGCGATTTGCGAACGAGAGGCGATGTCTGAACCCACAATTTTCCTTTTCACACAATTGCCCGAAAGTGCAATTCTTCTTACGCGTCTCAGGATTAGGCTCATCCTTTGATTTGTTAGAAATCGCGTCATAGAAATTCCTGACAATCTTTCGTTCCTTATATGAAATATAATGTTTATAAGAACAGTCTGAATCAACACAAACACAGTTTAAATTGCAGGTGGTGGTCATAACTTAATACTCTCGATTTAGCTATAAAAATAAATATATATATTAAAATCATTTTTTTAGAAACATTCATTCAAATATTAACAAATTTATATTTAATTTAGTACAAATGGATTTGTATTTATAACGTTACTTGGTCTTCTAGTTAATAATGAAGATATGTTTGTTGTTAAATATGTTAATAATGCTATATTTAATTCTGGTAGTTTCAATACATCATATGTTATATATGAATGTAATAATGTATATAAATCATTAATCATATTTGTGATGTTGGTAGATATTGGATATTTATTATCAACCCATCCACCTACATTTTTATTTTTAAAAGCATTAATAACGGTTTCAAAATCATATGTTATTCGCTCAAAGTCATTATTAAAATATCCATATTTATTATTATTAATTATATTACTATTATAGAATGGTTTTATTAATCCAAAATCCCATATTACAAATACAAATCCAAGATTTTTTAAATAATAATCAACACCATAAATATTATAATGAATATAGCCACCTGGTTTAATTTTATGAAATAAGAAATTACCATTATGCGCATCTGCATGATATGCATTAATAGTTTTATAAAAAAACATCAAAGATATGAATATTTGTATTAATATATTTGATATATATTCATCATTATTATAATATAATTGAACAAAATTATCTAAATCACCATTCGCCAATTCATTTAATATTATATATATATTATTTATATTAACAATATTTTTTGGCATATATTTATCAATATCAGATATATGTTTTATTGATTTATTTTTTTCACTTGCATATTTGCTTAGGTTACGTTCACCACATTTCAATAATCCATAAGTTAATGGGAAATGTATAAAACCAGTATTTATAGTATATTTAGTTAATTCTTCTAATATTAAATATTCGATATTATTATGATTTGATTTATCTAATAGTTTTGTAGCAAATACGATGTTTTCAGAAAAACTGTCTGTTTCTTTTTTACGATAATAGGAATAATAGACAACTCCATAAACACTATCACTACCTATTTGCCGAGTTAAAATAATACGATTACCAATTCTGTATATTGGTCTTTCATTAATTATTTTATAAATACTTAAACAATTATTTGAATATTTCTTACGGCTATTAATATATTTACTAAATATTTTATAATTTTTAATACGATCTTGTAAAAATAATTTAGATTTATTATTTATTACAGGTGTTAAATGTTTAGATGATGTTTTTGATTTTGACGTTGAAATTGTTTTATTAAATTCTTGTATTTTTAATTGTCGCTCAGTTTCTAATAATTTTAATTGTTGCAATAATTTCTTTTCTAATAATTTTAATTCTTTTAATGCTTTATCTGGATTAGAAGGTAGTTTAGACGGTGATTTTTCTTTAAATCTTTCTTCACGATTTTTACACGCATCTTCACTAGCTTGTGTTTTATTTAATCTATATAATTTTTTACAATCATCATGTTTAATATTATCACGTTTACACTTAGCTATATATTCTACATATGGATTTGGTTTTATGCATTTTTGTTTTTTTTTAGAATATTCGCAAAAAGGAGGTAATTTACATTTACTATCCGTCATTTATTCTATTATAATAATGTTTATTAATTTTTGTATATAAATAATAATTAGATGATGATTAAAAAGTATGTATTTATTATTGATTTAGATGAAACAATTATAGGCAATTGTATATATCAATCGCAATTATGGAATATTGCCCGTATGTATAATATGAATATTAGCAAGGTTTTATTACCATTCTATAAAGAAAATTCTAAATTGATGCGCCCATATTTTATTTATTTTATAAAAAAACTGCGCGAATTGTATAAAGAAAATGTTTATTTTTATGTTTATACGGCATCTACATACGAATGGGCAAATACTGAAATAAAATTAATTGAAAAAGCAAATGATATTAAATTTAATCGTCCTATTTTTACTAGAAATGATTGCACTAAGTCGAAGAAAGTTTCATATTGGGTTAAATCTATTGATAAAATAAAATCTAAAATTAAAATTAAAAATGCCGATTATATAATTATTGATGATAGTAATGTATATAATGATAATAATAATCTACAATTGTTTTGTCGTCCATATCAATTTAAGGCATTTTGCGATATAAGGATGCATATACCATTAGATGTTATTCCAGAATCGTGTAATGGTTTGATTTGTCCATTTAAAGATGAAAATGATTATGTTAAGATGTATAAATGGTTATATAAAAAAACAAAAAAAATAGATAAGATAAATAGTAAGTTTAAGAATGATAAATTCTGGTTACAATTAGCAAATGTAATAGAAAAAAATAAAATTATCGAATATAATGAAGATATCATTAAACAATTAAATGTTATATCTAATAACTTTTAGATCGTGTGCAATAATTCATATTATATATATAATATAACCAATAAAACGGACCAGTTATTATTGCTAATAATAATCCAACAGCCTTATCAGTCGGCGATCCCTGATAAAACATACATACTAAAGATGCTAAAAATGCTACAAATCCTATTACTACCCATATAAATGCAAATATCGAAAAAAATACATAAACTATTCCAAAAGTAATAAAAGATGCATTTAATGCTTTATTAGCGGCTTCCGAATCATCTACAGTAATAGTAGCAGTTCTACCTGAATCATCGTCGCTATGACGTCTATAACCTCCATCGTCTGAATACATATTCTATATATATTAGAATATTTTTATAATTTGTTTTCATAATAATATACACACATTAGAAATGCATCACATAAATCATCTTTTTTCTTATTGCTATTTATAATAGCTAATACTTCATCATTTTTGTATATATTTGTTAATAAATGATTTGTATAAAATACTGCATCTATTTTATTTTGTTTATATTTATCATTAACTATTTTTTCACCATATTTATCAATTATTTTTAATTTATGTTTAGGTGATACATAAATAGTATTAATATTCATTTGTTGATGTTTTGCAACTACTTTAAAATAAGTATTTATAGTAGTTTGAATACATCTCATAATGGATGTCATTTGACATTCTATTAAAATTACTAATTCCTCATCAATAATAAACAATCCACTCATTATTTCATCCAAAAATTCGATTGTATTATTAATAATATTTTGAATATCTTTATTTTTACAATTTAAATCTACTTTATCTATTTTTTTAATATTAAAATCAGTATCGATTGTTGCATAACAATATGCCATATTCTTAATGCCAATATCAAACGATAATAAATGTATCATATATTATTAATATAATGAATATCTTATTTATATTTCGTCGCGATTTGAGACTAACAGATAATACTACTTTATATGAAATTAAAAAAACTTATCCTACTGCTAAAATACTACCAATATTTATTTTTAATAAATATCAAATTAATCCAAAAATAAATAAATATTATTCTTCTAATGCTGTCCAATTTATGTTTGAAAGTTTAGAAGAATTATCATATATTAATTATTATGATACATCAAATGAAATTGAAGTAATTGAGAAACTTAATAATAAATATAAATTTAGTGTTATAGCATATAATAAAGATTATACACCATATGCAAAAAAAAGAGATATGGTAATTCAAAAATGGGCTAACATAAATAAAATTAATATTGAAAGTCATGAAGATTATACTTTACATAATATGGGTGAAATTACAAAAGATGATAAAAAACCTTATTTGAAATTTACACCATTCTATAAGAAATCTATTATTAAAAAACCAAGAGCAATTGTTAATATTAATTATGATAATTTCATCAAAGATACAAATTCGCATAGTTTTAAAGAAATGGAGAAATTATATAAACCTAAAAATAACGAATTAATATCTGTTAATGGTGGTAGAAGTAATGGATTAAGTATTTTAAAAACTTTAGCGAATGGTAAATTTGCTAAATATGATACAGAACGTGAATATCCTTATTTAGATAAAACGACTAAATTGAGTGCTTATATTAAATTTGGTTGTATTAGTATTCGCGAGGTTTATTATTCATTACCATTAACACATGGTATTATTAGAGAGTTGTTTTGGCACGATTTTTATGCAATAATTAGTTATTATTTTCCTACTGTATTTGAAAAATCGGTAAATTTTAAATGGGATAATAATCCTGATTTTTATGAAAAGTGGAAAAATGGCAGAACTGGTTTTCCTTTAGTAGATGCTGCTATGAGACAGTTGAATATATGTGGTTGGATGCATAATAGATGTAGAATGATAGTTGCATCATTTTTAGTAAAAAATTTATTAATAGATTGGAGAAAAGGTGAACAATTTTATGCACAACATCTCGTAGATTATGATGTCGGAAATAATAATGGTGGTTGGGGATGGTCTTCAGGAGGAGGTAGTGATGCGCAACCATTTTATAGG
>Ga0209770_10000237_pt1 | contig 32858 bp, 38 predicted proteins | sample LauGreSu1BDMLBDD_2_FD_187572 | JGI IMG/M metagenome (GOLD analysis project Ga0209770, IMG submission 187572) | Freshwater lake microbial communities from Lake Michigan, USA - Su13.BD.MLB.DD (SPAdes) (version 2) | ecosystem: Environmental > Aquatic > Freshwater > Lake | place: Lake Michigan, USA...
TGTCTTCGGTTCTACATTTATTACAAGCGACACCTTTTGCATTTAGGGATGCTGCCAGTGTTTCCCTATGGCTCCCACATTTAACACATTCAACCTTAAAATTTCTGTATACGTATTTACCGTTTTTGCTGATGACCCTTGGTAATTCTTCTATGACCAGGAATGTATCATATACACATTCAATAGTTTTACCAACAAAATCAATCTTGGGTTTGTTAATGTATCTGCTATCAACCGTCCCATCTTTTTTTAATTTTGGTTTCCAACTTTCTTCATTGAACTTGTTTAGTTTTGTTTTTGGAAGTTTTTCATTTTTTACTTTATCAATCTGTTTGCATTTCATGCATATGCAGTTCTTCTTACCAAATATGCTACCATACATTACAACCTTGGTGTCCTTGCATGTCTGACACTCAACCTCAAACTTTCTTATAATTTGTCTTGGGTTGTCATAGCCATTGTTTCTGTCACGCGTCCATCCACGTTCAGTTTCACGAATTACTTTGAATACGTAACCATTAACCTGTTCGACAACAAGCCCAACCTTATCTTCTTTTTCTTTTGGCATTATTCCTCTTCACCATTTATTATAATACGTTCATATTCGTGTACATAACCTTTAATTTGAGTTAAAGCTCTTCTATTGCATGCAGCACATCCACCAGGTCTTGATGGGTAACCCAATCTGGTTGACATTTGGTGTAATCTCATCATTTGGTCATGTGACAATTCGTAAGCACCCTCAATTTCTTTTAGGTATTCTTTACCAGCCTTGTAATCTTCTTCGTTTAAATTGTATCTAGCAACTGCCATCGTATTTATTTTTAATTAACTTTTCTATGTTTTTTATTGTGTTGAAACAACTTGTTTTTGGGATGCCTGTTAAATCAGATATTTTTTGATATGATAATCCCTCTTCAAAATGTAATTCTATCATCTTCTTTTCGTACCAGGTTAAATGTTTGATACATTCCTCGATAAAGTCAATTTTAGCCTCTCTCTCGTAATCAAAACCCTCATCCAATACTTCGACATTATAAACGTCATTTGGTGCCATTAAATCGCTTCCTTTGCGATATATGTAATGGAACCTTGATGTGGATGAATTATAATTGCGAATTAATATTGCTGTGAAATAATAATGCAGTTGGTTTGTTTCAACCATTCTTTGCATTTTATCCTGGTCCTTATCTGTGATAAGCACTTCGATGCAGTGTTGAAATAAATCATCAGTAAGAGCATGACCCTTTGTGATATTCTTAGCAGCTGTATAAAGTTTTTTATAATTTACCGTGATATAATCGTTCAAATTCAAATTGTTTCCCGTTTAAATATAAATAGTTTTGTTTTTTTGAAAAGACCAAATTGGATAAAAAAAAAATGGGCCCCCGTTGTGGGAACCCATTCTCATGTTGTTTTGACCTAATTTAATTATTGGTAATCAGCAAGGTTTAACATTTGTGTTACAGCAGTAGATGATAACTTAGCCATTGGCAATGGTTCAGCACCAGTCAAAGTAACGGTTGCACCGTTTCTGTCACCCAACGCGGTACCTGTACTAGCTTCAACAGCAGTCACGTCAAGACCTTTTTTGAAACCAGCCATCCAATATGCACCGTTATTGTCCTTAACAACACCAACCAATACACCTGTAGCCATCATGTGGATAAGGTTTCTTTTTTCTGTTGTAAGTTTATTCATCACCAAAGTAATTGTTGGTACGAATGATAATGTACCGTTCTGTACGTTTACGTTAATCGCTTCAGACAAGCTTGAAGTTTCTTTAACTGTGTCAAAAGTGTAGAAAGTTGTACCAGTCAAACCAGTGATAGCAGTAATCTCACCAGTAGTAGTAGCATCATATACTACATTAGATACTGATGGTGAAGGAACCAATTCCTTGTAGTTAGCTAAATAAATAGCTTCAACACCCGCAACATTGTCTTTTGTACAGCCCACTAATTCAAGACCAGCAGTTAAAAAGCAGTCGTTATTTAAAGGCATAATTTATAGTTTTAAATTTAATTTATTTTATTCTTTTTTTAACTATTAGCAAGCTTTCTTGAAGATAGTTTTTGAAACACCTGTACCAGCGTAGAATTGTGAACGTAAGTAGATGTTGTTGGTAATTTGGTCATGGTAAACATTCAAACCTTCAGTTTCGCTCAATAAAGAGGTACCGATGTGAAGGTGAGCGGTGTCAGCCAAGTACAAGAAAGAGTGACCAGCTAAACCTTCAGTTGGGATAATCTTAATCTTGGTCCCAGGGAACAAAATTTCCATGTTACCAGCTTCATAAGCACCAGGTCCAAAATGATACAGGTTTTTCGCTACCAACTCTTTTTGCAAAGTTCTGTATTTCGCGTAATTAAGGAAAATAGCCACAGTGTCGCTAGTTTCGAAAGTACTGTCAGCAGCTACAGCAGTGTCGATAGCTAAATCGATAGCATCGTAAACGTTACTTGTAGAACCAGTGATAGTAGTTAATTTAGAAGCAGCGGTTGCTTGAGCAACGAAACCGTTAAATACGTCACCAGAACCTGTAGCACCTAACCAGTAAAGGTTATCCAATTTCTTAGAAATTTGGTCAGCTTTGTCTTGTAAGAATTGCTGAGTGTAAGGGATAGCATCGTAACCAGCTACTTCATACATCATAGCTTTACCTTCCAATGCGCCAACACATACAGCTTCAGTAAATTCTACGGGTTTAACCGCAATTTCTACTTCGCTGAAAGTTGATGTACCGTTATTTGTGAATGAACATGAACCACCAGCGGCCAATGTTACACTTGAAGAAAGAAATGGAACCAAGCCAGTACCTTTCAAACCGCTAACGATGTTAGCGTAGTTTGCTGTATTACCACGTGTTACAGCTGACACGATAAGTGGGAAACCTTCCTGTTTTGCATAGTCGGTTAATCCTGTTACTACTAAACTCATGTTTGTAAATTTTATTAGTTTTTAATTTTATTATTATTAATTTCTTTTTGGCAGTTTCAAGCCAGCCAAGGCATTTTCTTCTTTAACAGGTTTTCTGGTCTTAACAGGGGCAGCAGCAGGCTGTGCGCTTAATGTTTCAACTTTTTCAACCAATTCTTTGTTAGTGTTGCTTAACGCTTCAACTGAAGCTAACAATACTTCTTCCAATTTTTGGATACGCTCCATCATCTCGTCATAGTCTTTTTTGCCGAAAGAAAATTTCTCTTCTTCAACAACTTCTTCCTCTTCAGCCAATTCTTCCTCTTCAACTGGTTCCTCAGGTGCTTCTTCAGCTTCAGGTGCTTTCACTTCAACAATAACGCCAGCTTCATCAACAACGATGATGTTTCCGTCTTCCATTGTGTGTTCACCAGCTGGTGCCAACACCATGCCTTCTTCAGTTTCAACTTGAACAATAACACCAACTTCGAAAGCATCGCTTTCAGTATAAATCTTGGTGCCATCAACCAAATTTGCTTCAGCGGCAAAAGTTTGTTCGACTACTTCAGATGAAGATAAAGTGATGCCTAAAATTGACGCAATCTTTTCTAATTTATTCATCTTAAATAATTTTATTATAAGCTTATTTTACTGGTAAATATATACTTAGATATATCGTTCCATTTGTTAGCCTTGACCAACGTTTCTTTTAAGATAGTTCTTGCTTCGTTTGCTTCTTGAAGCTTTTGTTTTAGCGTGAACACCTGGGCGTTTCTTAGCTGGTTTAGCCACCCATCGTTTTACTTCTTTGGTTTGTTTTGCTTTAGCCATTATTTCTTCTTGGTTAATTTTTCCATGGTATATTCTAACATATGTTTTCCGCTATAACCAGCGATAAATCCAACACCAGCTAAGGTGTTTTGACCCATACCAAATAAATCAACAATAACAGGTGCGGTATAATTCGCGATGAACGCTGCAACAAGAACTGATAATAGTTGTTTCCACCATGGTAAACCAGGTTTCATCCCAATTAAACTTCCTATCACACCACCAATTATTAGACTAGTGTTTATTCCCAGTGCTTGTAACGTTTCGCTTAGTAATTTCATCCTGTTTAATCTGTTTAATTTTTTGTAATTTTAAGATGGCCTCTTCCATCTTTTTTATATTCTTTTTGTATGCCATAGTTAAATTGGGTATCTTTTTTTATGTTTGGGTCTGAACAAATTATTTAACCACACCTTTCTTCTATCGCATCCACAATCTTCATATCCAAATAAGCGTGCTATAGCGGTTGCAATACGTTTACCTTGTCCAAGTGTCAAGACCTTAATTATAAGCTCTGTAATGTCACCTAAACCCATTAAAAAGTATATTTTTCGTAATCATCTTTGTCAGGGAAGAAGTTGTTATGTACAATTCTTCTCTTCTTGAAGTAGATACCAGAATTATAACCACCAGCTTTTGTGGATGGATATAAATCGTTTGCGCTGTAATCAGAATATTCTGGGAATAAACCTGTGTTGTTGCATAGGTAGTTTGTTAATCTCTGAGTTGACCATTCAGCTTCATCCCTTGCATCATTTCTAATATAGCGAAGTGTCTCTAAATCAATGCCTTCCGTGTAACTATCTTGTGCACGGCTGATACCTTTGTTGGTGAACTTCAATGTGAGTGGTACGATGCTTTCATATAAGGCCCATCCTGTTAAAGCTGGGATAACATAATCTGATAACAATATTGCATAGTTACCAGTTACACCTGTAATTGAACCACCAGCGTTATAAATGTCATCCACTAATTTATCGTAAAGGGCTTTACCCAATACGCTTTGTATTTTAATTGTTTGTGCTTTGCGAATTGCTGATGTAAGAACGTTGTTCTGTACATTGCCACCAATCATGGACATGTCCCTTAGGTAACTTTCGCTTATGAATAATACGTCTGCCATTATGCTGTTGGTTGTTCTGGGTTATTTTGAATTTCAATTGGTTCCAAGTTTACCATATCTCTCACCTCATTCTTGGTTGCAACTTGCAACAATGCTTGTTCAGTTAAGTTGAATGGTAGTGGTTCAGCTTTGATAAAGTCTAATTTAGCTGATGTGCCATTGATGGTTAATATTTTGTGATAAACTTTTAATACGTGTTTTTGCAACTTGTTTATAACTGTTGCATAGTATAAATCATATGCGTCAACAAGCTCAGCGCGTCCACCTAATTGACCAGGTGTTTTAACACCCAATAACATTGGTGATGTTACTTTGTTAGCTGTACATAATGCTTGCAATACAGCTTCGTTTAACACCAAGAATTGCTTATCGCTGTCAGTGGTTTGAATTGGGATAAATGTAGGTGCGCTATCGGCCCCTGTACCAAATGTCAACATGAACTTATGTCCTTTGTGACCAGTTAATTCTCTTTTAACTTGTCTGAATAACTCATCCTGTTCTTCCTCTTCTGGGATGCCTGTATTTATCTGTAAAAGGTAGTTTGGTGATAACTGGTTTTGGATGTTGTTTAGGTGATACATTCCTATCTCAAAATCAATCTCAACATATGGGATGCTTGCGCTGTATTGTGGTATTGCATAATATCTTGCAGCTGGGTTGTATTCTTTGCAAATGTAAATTTGTGATGGGTCTTTTCTTTCATCCATTGAGAATGCTGTAATCTTTTCTGGTGCATACTCATCTTTTTTATATTGTGACCAATCGTTTGAATAATAATAGTGTGTAATTTTACCTTCAGCATCTGGTTTACCAACTCTTAATTTACCGTAATCAATGTGATAAATTTCAGCAATGCTTTGTCTGTCTTTTGACCAGATAATATTTAACGCGTATGCACCATAAACGATAAGGTCCATTAATATTTTATAGCTTATATCATCCAAATTTTCATTTGGGTTTGGCATGTTCATAAACTTGCTAACAATCGCTTGTTGCTCTGCTGGTAAATTCTCTGTGGCAACTTTTAAACCATCACCCATTGCCATATCTTGCTTACCTGTTTGAATGCTTTTGTGTATAGCACTTTTTTCAAGCAAACTAATTAAGTAATCTGGGAATAAATTTTCTTCACCATAATTTATCCAGTCTTCACGTCTGCTTGCAACTTCAATGAGTTGTGGCACGTATAACTTTTCTTCTGAAATTATGTTAATCTTATTGGTCATATTTGACATTTGTATTTAAATATATTTTATTGCGTTTTGGTCATTTTAATAATGGTTCCACTTATTAACTAGGTATTCTTCAACAGCTGTTATTTGCTCAGTTGTTAACAAATCAGAGTAAATCAATATCTCAGCAATTGCTTTCTTACCTGGTCTACCACTATCACCATAGAACAATGTTAATACATCAGGAGCTGAACCAGCGTTTTGTGGAAAGTCAGAGCCAGATATTGTACCATTTAAAGTTACACGTGAGTTGGTGCCATCACCTGTTAATCTTATTGTATAGAATGTGCTATCAGATGCGCTAACAACCGATACATATGGAGCTTCATTTGAATTGTCAATTGAACCAGCTATTTCTTGACTACCACTATTTCTTGCTATAAGAATACCGTTTAACTGGCTTGTTTCCAAGAAATAATTATAGAACGTTTCACCAGCATATTGTGCACCAACAATGAATATTGTACCTGTGGGACCAACATCTGGCAATTGCGCTGATGTGTCCATTCTTCTTGTGTTATCAGTTGTCCAACCACTTACAGTATTTGGTACATTAATACCATTCAATTGTATATCACCATACCATGGTTCATTACCTTCAGTTGTATATAAATGATAACCATTACCACTTTGGTCATTCCATTGTGTTATGACACCACTACCAGATGTTACACCAGCATCAGCTTTGTAATGTGCAACTAAAGAACCTATAACAGGTAAACCACCAGTTCCACTTGTGCCACTTGTGCCGCTGGTTCCACTTGTAGGTATACTAGGTGTTGTAAATGTGGTTGTACCAATTGATAACCCACCTTGAATGTCAACCGTACCAGTGCAATTAAATAAATCACCAGCAACCGCGACATGACCAGCATACTCAATTGTTTCGCTACCAATTGTGATACCTGTAGTTGCTTCAATTGTTAAATTACCATCAATGTGATAGTCACTTGGAATTACTTTGTAATGACCAGGCGATACCAACACATTACCAATTACAATATGCCTGTCTGGTGCAATTGTGTTTACAGTACCACCAGTGGTAACAACTTGTAACTCACCACCAGGTGTGGTAGATATTACGTTCATGTAGCCAGTTGTATCACCAGTGGTGGCTATCGATGGTGATATGTATTGTTGTTTAGCCATTAAGTAATGCTTCTAATTTTGCTTCTAATTCTGCTATTCTTTCTTTATCAGTTTTAGGTGAAACAGGTCTTTCAATTTGTGCAACCTCTTCGCTTGCTAATACGTATTCACCATTCTCATCTTTTGAATAGTGCTGTATTTTTGTGTTAACTAATTGTGTTTGCATATTATGTTCTTGATGTTTGGTAGTACATGTGTGCACCACGTTGGTTATTATAAAAGAAATATGATGATATTATACCTTCCATTGTAGCTGGTAAACTGCTATAAATATTATGATAGCCTGTGTACCAGTGACTATTACCATCAAACCTGTTACTAGATGTAATTAAACGTGTATCTTGTGTTAAATATTCTGGGTTTTGGATGGTTCTACATATCTCAAATGTTCTGGTTTCTTCAGAAGCAAAAAGGACATACACAAAGTATGTGTTTCTTGTTGAACCTGTGTTTGTAAAATCATAATCCCAGCTGATAAATTTATTATCCGCATCATCATGTGTAAATGTCAATGTTTCCGAATGTAATAAATTCCATGGTAAATATGCATTTGGGTGTTTATCGCATATAATAACTTTAAATGCAGCTGTACCAGATGAGGTATAATCCATCATATAAAAACCAACCTTTTCGATGGTTTCACCAGCTTCCAAAAACAATGGTTGAATAAATCCAAATTCCTGGTTATCATATTGACCACCCGAACCTTGGTCAAGGTCATTAGCATCGCCATAGATAGCACGCCATTGAGTAGCACTGCCATAGATAGTTGGTTGTGATGCCGCAATACCAACTTGTTGTGTTTGTAGCGTATCACCACCGCCACCACCAGCGGATGTACCACTTGTACCAGCACCACCAGCAGGGCCGACAGGGCCAGATGCACCGAATGATACATTGCTAAATCCAGCACCTTGGGTGTAAATAGCTGCATCCATAAACAATGTACCTAACTCTGAACGCGATGTTGTATGTACCAATGTACCATCGATGTAATATCTTACGTTTTGAATGTCATAATTAATTAAATAACGTGTTGTTGATATAGGAGCTGAACCATGTGTGTAAACCACGGTACCACTTTCAATAACAACTATGTTCGTACTACCAGAATATACACCGATACCATAATCAATAAATGTCGGGTCATTTGTTGTGATAGAGCCACTTGACATACCAATCAAAGCAAGACCAGTTGTTGATAAAGGTGTGCCACCAACATATGCGCTTCTGAAGCCTTGTAATGAATAAAAACCACTATTCCAGCTATCACCACCACTTGTTTTGGTAAAGATGTTACCAGATGTTTTTGTAATGTTTGCTGTTGTGGTTACAGTATAACTTGCCAATCCTTCTTGACCACTTGAACCAGAACTACCAGCAGCACCTGGTGCGCCAGATGAACCGCTTGAACCTGTTGCTCCAGATGAACCACTTGTTCCATATGTTTGTCCACTTGAACCAGAACTACCATTAGCACCAGAACTACCAGCAGCGCCATCAACACCGTTTATACCAGACGTACCAGATGAGCCATTGGTACCATTTGAGCCAGCCGCACCTATATCACCTGGTGCACCATCTTGTCCACTAGTTCCACTCACACCACTGCTACCAGATGAACCTTTGCTACCGTTTAAGCCAGAGCTACCAGACGAACCTGTGAACGCGCTACCACTTGTTGAAAACACAATGGTTTGTGAACCACTTTTAACGGCTGGTAATCCATTTTCGTTTATAAAGAAGGCATGCTGCCCTTCGTTTGTTGTTACACCTGTGGTGGCACCTGTGTACATTAATATTTTTGATGACATATTATAACTGTTCTTTTAATTTATTTAATTCTTCTTCAAGCTTCGCAATTTTTTCAGCTGGGCTTTCTTCAGTTGGGATATCCTCAATCTCAACTTGTTCATAGCCGATAACCACGTTATGTGGTACACCAAATTCGTTTATTTGTGTTTCGTAAATCTCTCTTTGTGCTATCATAATTTATGCGAATGTTACCATGGTTGATAAAGGTGCGTAAGCAGCACCACTACCATAAAGTGTGTTAGTACCACCGAATATCGCTGCCAATTCAGCCGTTGTTATTGTTTGTGGTGGTAAATTACCTGACATGCCACCTTGTGCAACCGTCTTAAAGCCACCACCTTGTAAACAATGTAGTTTACTTGTATATAAACCTTGTGTTGAAAGCGTTGCATTTGACCAGTTTGGTGAACAGTTAAGCACATCATAGGTTACCAAAGTAGGTGTTTTACTTAATCTACCCCATGTACCAGTTGTTGAGTTTGTGCTTTCAAACTCAACTATCATCATAAGCATTCCATCTGGTAAATAGAAACCAGCATTACCATCAGCATCATACATTTGTGTATGACCAATTGTTGATAAACCACCACCAGCTGGTATTGTTATCACAGCTGAATAACCTATCAATGTTTCTGGTAATGGTAAATATGTTGACTGAGCTGCGTTTGCAGCTGAATAACTTATAGTACCACCACCGTTATTTGTGTAACTATTTACAGATGGGTATCCAAATTGAAAATAGTTGTTCGCTACGTATGTACCATAGTAAGTATTCAAGTCCGTAAATGAATTTGTTGTACGACATTGATAGAACATTATTCTTAACTTGGTTTCAGCTGTTACAGTTGCGTTTTTGTATGGTAATATCGTATTAATTTTATTACCACCAATTCCACCTAAAAATGGGAAATAACCACATTGTAAAGTACCGTGGGTTGTATCCAATTGTGCTAAAGTTACCTGTGAACCAGGTGATAAATTATCGTTTAAGAACATTCTATTATTTTGAACAGGTACGCGTCCAAACAAGTTCTTTTTAACATTAATTAAGGATATTGTACCTGGTGTTGTTACCATTGAACCAGTTAATCTATCACCGAATAAGTCATTAAAAGCTACGCTAGGTGCAGCCAATGGGCCAAATGCCACGCTTGTAAATCCAGCACCTTGGGTGTAGATAGATGCATCCATAAACAAGTTACCAAACATCGGTCTTGGTGTTACATATACTTGAACACCATCAATGCTATATCTTACATTTTGTGTATCATAGTTGATGCTATATCTTGTTGATGATGTTGGTGCAGCACTATGTGTATAAACCACCGTACCACTTTCAATAACAACTATGTTTGTTGACCCAGAATAAACACCGATACCATAGTCAATGAATGTTGGGTCTGTTGTTACAGCACTACCAGATGACATACCAATTAAAGCAAGGCCAGTGGTTGATGAAGGTACAGCCGATACATAAGCACCAGGGAAACCTTGTTGTGCATAAAAACCTGCATTCCAACTATCACCACCGCTTGATTTGGTAAATTCGTTACCAGATATTTTATCAACGTTTGCTGTTTCAACAGTTGTGATATTACCAAAACCATCTATACCACTTGTACCAGATGCACCGCTAGAACCACTTGTACCGTAAGCAATTCCACCAGTACCTGTATTATATTCAACAGCCATCCATTCAACTGTATCAGAACCAGTATTATCTGTTTGGAATGTAAAACCTGTTACGCTTTTGCTAACAATTCTTAAATAATCTTGGTTAACGTTTGCATAACTCTCCATTGTAACCGCATAATTGGTTGATGGCATAGGTGCACCGAATGAAACTGTGTATGATGTGTTTGTTGTTGTTGCTTGTTGACCAGCACGCGTCTGAACAAAACCAGCGGCGTAACTTGTACCACTTGAACCACTAATACCGCTTGTACCTGTTAAACCGCTTGAACCACTAGAACCTGTTATACCGCTGCTTCCAGAACTACCTGTTGCACCACTAGTACCGTTCACACCACTTGTACCAGCAATACCAACTGACTGAACAATTACTAATATATCATGTCCATTGTTGAATGAATGCCCACCACTAACATATGTAACACCAAAGGTAACATAAGCAGTTGTGGTTGCTGAAACACTATTTACTGTCCAAATTTGATAGTTTTCACTATCATTTCTGTCTTGTATAATAAGACGTGACCCAATACCTGTTCCAGCTAATATTACTTCAATGTCATTGCCATCTTGTGTAAGATGGGATAAGTAAACTTCTGTTGAACCTGTTTGTGTTGCGTTATTCCATTCCAAGTTACCGTTATTAACTGGGGGTGCTTGACTAGTTGTATGTGCGTTATATCTGTAATATGTTGCGCTAAGACCATTCTGTCCACTGCTTCCAGATGATGCTGATGAACCAGATGAAGCTGAAGAACCAGACGAACCACTAACACCACTGGTGCCGTTTTGTCCGCTAGAACCGCTTGAACCATTTACACCACTTGTTCCGTTAACACCAGACGTACCATTTGCACCAGCTGTCCCAGAAGATGCTGATGAACCACTAGAACCGTTTTCACCAGAGGAACCACTAGTACCGTTAGAGCCACTAGTACCACTCGAACCAAAAAATGCACCATCAACACCACTAGTACCAGACTGACCACTCGAACCGTTCTGACCAGAGGAACCAGCTGTCGCGTTTCTACCAGACGTACCACTTGAACCAGCATATGGGTTTGTAATCACAGTGGTTTGTGCAATATCGTTCTCAATAACTATATTTGCTGGGCCTTGAACGAACACCTGTGAGCTTTCAACAACCGCGTTATTTATCTTTAAATCATAGTCATAATAACCACCACCATATTGAAGGAATATAGTACCACCAGTCAGGTTCTCCATTGTTGACCCAGTTACTGTGGTAAATTGACATTTGAACCAAGTATCAGTTATTGTTTGAACTATTGGGTCAACTGTCTTGGGTATGTTATAAGTGATATTTGTTAATGTTAATTCAACAGTATCACCTGTGGTAACCTGGTGATAAAAAACTACTTCATTAACTGCGAACTGTTCAATCTTCATCTTAATTTGTTATGTTAATAAATATAATAACATCAAATACGTTCCTTATCAATAAAAAAGGCCTAGAGAGAATGGGAGTACAAACTTCTAGGCCTATCTATGGAAACACGCAGTGGAACATGGCAAATGTAGTTTAATCTAAAAAATAACCACTGCTGTATTAAATATATAAAAACAAAACGTATATTCAAGTATAATTAAAGTTTATTACAAAAAAAAACCACCCTATGAGGTAAGGTGGTAATTTCTATGTTCTCATACTATGGATATACGTTTCGAACATTATAATAGTAGGAACTTCACAAGGTTATTCCAAACTATTTTCAAATTTTTTTTAAAAATACTTGCTTTAGATGTTCCTTTTGCTTATCTTTGTGATATATATATTTAAAAACATTATTATGGAAACAAAAAAATGTTGCAGATGCAACCAACAAAAGCCACTTGAAATGTTTGTGGCTAACAACAAATCAGCGGATGGCCGCAAAGGTTATTGCAAACAATGCCACGCATCTAGGGTCCAGCAATGGCGCGATAACAACCTAAGTTTGAACAGGGCAGTCCAACGAGCACATTATTATAAACGTAAAGCAAACGCATTACAAGAAAACTAAAAACTACATACTATGGAAACAAAAACAAGCTTTTATCTACACAACGACATGTTGAACGTGTTGGATAAATTAACAGACGAACAAGCTGGAAAGCTATTCAAAGCAATTAGAAATTATCAATATGGCATCGAAGATGAGTTGGACCTATTGCTTGAAATTACATTTATGCCATTTAAAAATCAATTTGATAGAGACAACCTCAAATATCAAAGTGTTGTTGAACGCAATAAGGAAAATGGTAAAAAAGGTGGTAGACCAAAAAAAACCCAGGATAACCCAAAAAACCCAAGTGGTTTTCTGAATAACCCAGAGAAACCCAAAGAAACCCTAAAAGAGAAAGAGAAAGAGAAAGATAATAATAAGGGTAATAATACTGTTAGTGAAACTGATATTGATGGAATTAATTTCTTTAAATCTATTAAAGATGAAGAAGAGTTTAATGATGAATTAGGTTGGGATGCTTATCCAGAGGTTTATATACCAAATGTATTTAAAATTGTTTATAACAAACTTGGTTGTACTAAATCAGATATAAATGATATAAAAAATATGGATGGATACACCAACGGTTCAAATGAAGATAAGTATATTTGTGTATCACAATACATCAATTTAAATTATGGTGATAATATAATACCATTTGACATTGCTCAAGATAAATTAAATAAAATTGAATATAATTTCTAAATAAATTAATACCATGGCAAATACATTAACACCTCAACAGCAGTTCAAATTAAAAGAACTAAACAACAGACTTTACACAGGTATCAATGGTACCACTAGGGAAGAATTAATTGAAAACTTTGATACATTCCTTCAACAGTATGAAAAACACATCCAATTTTATGAAGAATTAAACTTTTTCAAGAATAGCGTCAAAGAACGCTTCTACATGAAGCAAATGGAGCTAAGTGTGGGTAAGACACCAAAGAACCAATTAGAAGCCATTAAAGGGTGGTTAGAACAAGGGAAAACGATAAACTGGATACAAGCAGCTGAATTTTTTGGATGTGGTAGGCTTGCACCTGTAATTTATGTCTTACGACATAAGCACCAAATGAACATCAAAGATGTGGGTACAAGCCGTTGGGCTGAATATAAATTCATAGATGATGCGAACGCATAGCGATGGCAATGCTATAAAGGAAAAGAAATAAAAGAAAGGAAAAGAAAAGAAATGGAAACAAAAGAAAAAATTAGTACCCTATTGGATGAATTAATATCATTACTTGACCAAGGTAATGACATTATTGAAGAACTACGTAATCTTGGTCATGACTTTAATAGAAAGGATGGTAAATATGACTTTAAACTTGACCCAAAGAATATACATGGTCAACTCATAGAAGTTAGATATTCAAAACATATCACATCTGATGATATTGAAAGATACATAGCATATGAAATTAAATCAGAGAACCCAAACTCATGGATAAAAAGTGGTAACATATACATCGAATTTGAGCAATTTAAAAATGGTGAGTGGGTTGATAGTGGTATATCAATAACAGAAGCTGATATGTGGGTCCACGTCTTAAAGGATGAGAATGGAAATATATTACATCCAATAGAATTATCAACTAGTTGGTTGAAGCATAGAATAGATGAATTAAATTGCCCAATCACAACTAAACCAAGAACAAGTGATGGTACACCAACCAAAGGTTATTTGGTTCCATTAAAAGACCTGTATCACACCCCTAGGGACTACGCAAAATTCAAACAAAAGATAAACGCTAAAAAAATATTAAAAAACAAATGAAGACAATAACAACCCAATGTGGTGAAGTGGTACTAGAGTTACCCAACGTCTTAAACCTAAGACATAACATCATCTGTAAAAAATTTGATGGTACAATAGTGTTACTGCATAAACCAACCAACAGACTAAACCTGGTGTTTATGCCAGACGTGAGCGACTGGACCATCCAATCTTGTTGCTTCGCGGTTGAGAGAATTGTTGAGCCGTTGCCAATAGCATTGACCATTTCAAACCACATCCCAGCGATAGATGAAAATTTTTCAAAATAAATTTGGTTGGTAAAAAAATAAGAATTACATTTGTGGTATGGAAAAAATATGGAAAGCTATCCCTTCTTATGAAGGGTTATATGAAGTAAGCAATTATGGTGAAGTTAAAAGCCTTGGTAATAACGCAACACGTAAAGAAAAAATATTAAAAACATCTGATAATGGTAATGGTTATTTAATACTTTCTTTAAATAAAAATAGTAAGCGTAAACTATTTCAAGTACATCAATTAGTTGCAATAGCTTTTTTAGGTCATCAACCAAATGGTTATGAAACAGTTGTTAACCATATTGATAATAATCCGTTAAATAATTATGTTGGTAATTTAGAATTAGTATCGCAAAGATATAATTTATCTTGTCATAAAAAAGATGTTGGCGTTAGCTTCCAAACTAATAGAAACAAATTTAGAACTATGATACGCATTGGTTATAACCAGGTTCATTTAGGTTTGTTTACCAATAAACAAGATGCCCTTAACATATATCAAAAAGCATTAGATAATATGCATCTATACAATGGTGATAATAAAGAATTTAGAAACACTTTAAATAAATTATAAGACAAAAGAAAAATACTATGGAAAAAACAATTTCGAAAATGGAAGCAATGGCCGATGTTATCGCCCACTTCCCAAAGTATCGTGAAGCTGCGGCTATCTACGGTCATTCATTATTCACCTTGGTGGATGCATTTCAAATTCAAGCCGCTTATTCAAATCTAACTGAATACGATGCTGACAATGTTTGTATGATACTTGCTGCTAATGGTATTAGCCAAGCAATGAACAAGCATGACATGTTCAAAATTAATTTGGATGGTGATAAAGTTCAATATGAAGGCTTTGACTGCTGGAACAACAGCTGTGGTATGTTCACAGAAAGGGAAGCATTGGCTTGCGCAATTATCATGGTCCACGGCAACTTGGGTATGATGCAATTAACCATGACTGATGGTATGGTTATCACCAACTTCAAATACACTGATAACAAATTCGTTAAACTTTTAGACTAATAAACATGTCAGAACACATCATTTTTACAAATATCGCTTCAATAGACAATGTCTATATGACAGACGATAGCACAAACGTTCACATCGTTTGCAATGACTTTACAGGAAGAAACCATGTGTTGGTGCTTCATCCAGCCCACGTATTCAAAATCAAACAATTGATGATGGATGCTATTGTCGGACCACAAGAAAACGCTGAGTAATGGCTGTTAAGAAAAACTATTCGGTGGTTAGAAAAGCACTTGGTTTAAAGCAACGTGCCACCCCTACTCAGAAGAAAAGTAAACCAACCAAAAGAAAGAAGTGGTAATATGGGAAGAAACCGACCAGCCTTCACAGGGCACACAGAACTAAGAAAGACCTTTCAACGCAAAGGTGTAATGACCAAGAATGAAAAGGGTATTGAGGTTAGAGCGTGGTTGATATTCACCCAGCTCGAACACAAAGAAGGGACAGGCTACATTTACTCTATTGACTACGATGGCCACTTATTTTTTCAAGTTTTCAAAGAACGTTACATTGAGAATGATGATGGTGCCACAATCGTAACATACCCAAACGATGATGCGTTCAGAGAGAATGAATGGCAGTGGGCCTGGACCACCAGGACACTAGAAGAAGCAAAGGAAGTATTGGAAACCTTTGAATGTGTTTATTAATAAGAAAGGGGCTCTAGGCCCCTTTTTTTATATCCCTAGATGCTCATCATACATCAAAGGGGTTTCTTCTTCTTTAAGTTCTTTTTTGGCCCTAAGAATAATATAGGCGACAAACAAACAAAGTTCAACACCAATAGTAATAAGTACTCCACCTATCATGCTTCTAAAATACCTTTAATTAAAATCTCAGCTTCTTGTGCTGATAAGGTGAAGTTAACACCCACACCTTTTGGTAATAGTCTACGCACCATACGGTTGTTATCGTAGTGTGTATCGATACCAAGTTCTTTTATCTTTTCAGCTTTCTTCAAGTTTGAACCAGTGGCAATAACACGTTCATGTGGAATACCCAATTCATCAGCAACAGCATACATACCAGATGCGTTTGAACGTGCTGATATAATATAAACGGTTGAACCACTTTGAATTTCTTTCTTAGCCAACATCTTACCAAGTCTGGTTGATATTGTGCCATCGTAATCAAACGATACCTTTTCACCAACTCTCAGTCTTTGAATTTCATCCAACTTACGTTGTGCCCAGGCAACACCTTCATCACCACCCCATGCAAGCCACATAAGTCTACCACATCCATCACCCAATTCCTTTTGTGAGTTTTGACGGTGTCTTTCAAACGCGGCCATTCTGGCAATAGTTTCCTCACTGATAGGTTCACGGTTAGCCAGTTGGTTTGCACGTTGTTTACCGACAGGTGTACCACATTCACCCCATCCATTTTCTTCAGCCCATCTTAAAGCTGTCTTTGCATTATCACTTGCAGCTTGTGGATAGTCGGTGTAGCTTTCAGCCAACTCAACTTCAGAGCCTTCAAATTTACTGTAACAGATAGCTGCCGCCTGTTCTGGGTCCATGTTTTCAACATCAACATGATATGCTATGCAACGTGGAATAAATTCATCTTTGCTTTCACCTGGTTTGGGTTCAACCAACTCAACACTCGACATTGCTTCAGCAAGGTTCTGGGCAAAGGCACCTTCAACACTAAAGCCGCGAACGCGCCCAGTTTTTACGTACTCATCCCAGAATTGTTTATCTTCAACTTTAACACTTACCATCCAGGTGCCTTTCTGAAGGTTTTTAAAGCCCATAGAGACACTTTGGTCCATGTTAGGGTCCTTGACTATCCAGCTCTCCAAAATAACGCCTTGTACGTCATCTTTTTTATTATGCTCCAGGTTGAAGTGAATTTGACGGTTTTGCGTAAAATATCTTTGAACGATGGCTTGGATGGTTTCCTCAGAAAATCTAATATAATACTCAGCCCCTGTCTTTGGATGAATACGATAGATGAGTTTATTTGGAACGAGTGCAGGGCCTGTAACTATCATTTTATCATCTTCAGATAATAATAGTTTTGTTATCTCATTGGCCATAGCCACCCACATCTCTTGAATTGCGGGGTCGTGGACAAAGGCCACCTCATCAACACCAAGGTGTAATGCCTCATCAATTGATATATCGTAAATTGGTAATTTATATTCCATTGTTATAATATTAGTTATTTAATTCTTGAAAGTCTTTGTATTCTCGCATTTTTTGCTGACTGTGAACTAACATCAGCATCCAGGATGTATGCACGTACAGCTGTTTGACCAGCAACCGCTGCAATGTCTTGAATGTTGGTTACAGATACTTCACCTGGGTTTGCGGTCACAACACCACCAGCAGCAAATTTGGGGATAATTGGGTCACCACCAGTTGACTGGTTGATGGCTGATAACAACGGTGCAAATCTATCAACAGCGGCCGCGTTAATAACAGCCTCACCGTTTGAAAGCATTGCTGGTACCATGTCATCCAAAGGACCACCAGGACCACTAATAAATCCACCACGTTTCAAAGCCTTAACCTTTTGTCTTTGTACGTTAGCTGTTATACCAGCGGCAACACCAGCTGCCAAGTTAAGACCAGCCAAGATAAGACCCAAAGGTGGTTTCTCTTTTAATGCTGAGATAACGGCCAAAGCTGTTTGTGCAGCGATGTTGGCTATGGTGATAGCAAAATCAATATCCGCTTGCTTTTTCTTTAGCTCCTTTTCTTTAGCCAATCTTTCAGCTTCAATAGCTTCCAATTCCAAAGCTTGTTGTCTTTCAAGCTCCAAACGTTGTGCATTGGTTAATTCAAGGTTTGATAATTCTTGTTCGTTCTCTCTTTCCTTTATTTTAACTATCTCTTCATATTGGTTATTAAGTGCTTCCAATTCCTTTTCAAGAATTGCTTGAGCCAAATCAGCCAGGTTATTCGCCAACTCAACAGACTTATCAAATACCTGTTGTCTTAACTCCTTCTTTTTATCAGCCTCTTCTTTGGTTATTTCGGTGCTTTTATCACTGGCTTCTTTATCAACAATTAAACCTTTATCAGTATATTCTTTATTGATGGCTAAGATGTTTTCGGCTGACTGTTTTTCCTCATCCTCAATCTGTTTTTTATACTCACCCTTAATTTCTTTTTGCTTTTCCTCATTGCCTTCATACAATTTTAATTCAGCATCCAAAGCTTTTTGTAATTCAGCGATGATACCACCAGACCTAGCGGTTTCAGCATCAATAGCTTTTTGTTTTTCAATTGCTAAAAGTTGTAACCTTAATTCCTTGGCTTTTGCAATTTGTTCAGCGTTGCTTTCGTCAATTAAGGATAACTCATTTTCAATTTTCTTCTGTAGGTTATCTAAATCCTGTGCGGTTGCATCAGCAACCAGTTGTGCAAATTTTTCTTGACGCTCTTTTTCAGCTTCAGTTCTTTGGTCATTTAATTCCTTAAGTTGGTCATCAAGCTCACCAATGTTTTTTACATATTCGGTTTGGATGTTTGTTAATTCAGCGGTCTTTTCCTTTTCCTGTGCGGCATCAAGTTTGTTACCTTTTTGCAATTGCGCTAACGCGTCAAATTTACCTGTAACCAGGTTCTCATCCAACGTCTTAATAGCAGCCGCATATTCTTTTTGAAGCCTAACCTTTTCATCCAAACTTTTGGCTTCAGCTAAATCACTTTGCAACTTGGCATCCAATGTTGCCTTTTCCTTGTTATAGGTTGCCTCTAAGTTCTTAACACTTTCATCGTAGATAGCCTTTTCCTTATCATTAAGCGCTTTTAATCTATTCGCCCTATCAGAGGCAGCTTTTTGTTTAATCTGCGTTCTAAGGGCTTCTATTTCGGTTTCTTTAGCAAAGGTGCTTTGACCATTGTTTTGCAACAATTTTAATTCAAGTTGAGCTTGCTTTAATTGTGCATCCAAATAGTTTTTACCTTGGGCTTTTAAAGTTTCAACTCTTCTTTTCTGAGCTTCAATTTCACCCTTGATGGTGTTAGCCGTTCTTTCTTTAGTAATTTGTTCAGCTGTCTTTGCAACTGGTGCTTCGATGGCACCAATTTCTTCAGCGAATTTACCTAACTCTTTTCTACCCCTGTTAATCTCACCTTGAACCTCATCAATTCTTTTTTGAATATCAGCTTTGCTAGGAATTGAAACCACGGTACTACCACCACCACCTGCGCCATAATATGTTTCAACTCTACTACCTCTTTGTTCTGGGGCATTCTTTTGTTGTTCTCTAAGTCTTTGAATTTCTGCTAATTTATCAGCTTCCTCTTCAGCAAGTTCGGCAGCTTTAGCATCAATCTGTGCTTGCTTAGCTTTTGCCAAAGCGGTGGCAACAATTTCATTTCTTAAATTTTGATATGCGGTTGAAGCCTTACCAGCAAGAATTTCTTCTTGGGTGAAGTTAGCAAATGTTTCTGGGTATGTATTTTGTAATTCAATAGCTGCTGCTCTACGGTCATCAATTGACTTTGTTAAATCCTGTGATGATGCGTATAAAGCATCCAAACTAGCAATTTCAGCTGCGCTGCTTGCGATGGTTTCCTTCATCACATCATTGTAAGCTTGTTGCTGTTTTGTTGTACCACTTAAAGCCGCTGTAATCTTATCAAAGTTGGCAACCAATTCACCTATTGCAACAACCAATAAACCAATACCAGTTGCAGCGATAGCACCCTTAAGAACTTTAAACGATGTTGATGTGGTGTTAACTGACTTGCTGAATAAACCCATTGTAAGGGCCGCAACTTTGCCAGCGGCAGCATTAGCCTTAAGAACCACATTGCTGGTTGTAAGGGATGTTATAAAAGCCTTAACATCTGGGATGGACTGTCTGAATGCTGATATACCTTGAACCAATGCCAAAGCACTTTGAACTTTCAACAAAGCTTTCTCAACATTTTCATTTTCCTCACCGAATAAACCAGCTGCACCCTGTGCAATTGCAAAACCAGCGGCAACCCCTTGTAGAGCACCACCAAGTTTATCAGCAAAGGTTTTTGCAGCAGCATCAACCGCTAAGTCAGTTTGAATTTGTGCTTGTCTGTAACGACCAGCTTCAGCCGTTAACGCGGCAAACTCATCGGTGTTTTCTTTCCCAGCTAATCTTAAAGCATATAACCTATCTTCAAGTTCACCTAACTGCGCTGTAAGTGGTTTAATATCACCATTAATATCTTCAAACGATGCACCTAAATCAACAGCCGTTTTTGATAACTTGGTGTATTCATTATTTAATGCCGCCAAGTTTTTTCTGGCAGCATCAGCTTCTTTTGAATTTTCACCAAATTGACTGGCTAATCTATCAATTTCCTTTTCAGTTTCTTTAATTGAATTTCTTAAACTTTCAAATTGGTTTTGAACTTCAGCTGAATTGGTGGTAACCTTAATATTTATGTTCTTATTAATATCGGCCATTGTGGTCTTTTAGTTAAATATAATTTTATCTTTTTTGTTTATGCTTTTGATATAATCCATAATTCTTTGGCCGCATCATATTTTGCAACAACGCTACTATCTTCGTTTATAACGAATATCTCATTGGTGGTGGCATTACCATTCTCTATTTGCATAAAAGTCGTTGTAGTGGCATTTAATGCATCAAAATGAACGGTGAAACCATCGACAGCCGCAACATCTTGAAGGGTGATGACAAACAAAATGTTTCTGGCCACAACATCAAAGTAAACCTGTGAGTATCTACCATCCAATGTTTGAGCACCAGCATTCTCATCTGTATAGGTAATGCTTTCACCAATTGGTTTTGTATCAGCAATTTCCCTAACAAAATTAAGGTCATTACTTATCTTAACAACGGTATCTTGTAAATCCTGTGTACCAGTGTAAACAGTAACTTCTTTGTTAAAAAATGTTGGTATTAAACCTTCAGCATCTTGAACAATTGAATTGCGATATGAGTTTAACTGACTTGGTGTATCTTGGGTGTACTGACTTTGTGTACCAGCTGGGCCTAATTGAACCACACCTGGGGTTGTTCCCACGCCAGTTCCTGTACCAGTGGTTGTTGTACCACCACCTGTACCACCCTGTATACCAAGGTAACCACCAACAATGTAATCAATAAGCTTATTGGTATCAGCGCGCAATATCTTAATTAACTCAATTTTAGTGGTTTGGTTAATATCACTTGAAGTATCAAAGTCAATAATTTTGTTTACTCTCCAATATTCACCATGTGCATACACAATGTCATTAAAGCGGAAATTCGCAATATCAACAGGTGTCAAATACATACTGCATGACATTAATCTGGCTGACTGGTCAGTCAACTCAATCATCTGGTTCTTATAAAATACATTGAATAGGTTGTATTTCATCTGAACATCAATCAAAGTAATTTTCCAATAGCTCACCGATGCGGTGCCATAGATATTGGTAATCTTTAATGTCAATGTTGATGATGTTGCCGATACAATCAATGCATCAAAATAAGTGTTTGGTGTTGTTTGGCTATACAACCTAACATACTTATTAACATTCGCGTTAACTGTAAAATAGTTTGTACCTGTATAAGTTATGGCAACGTTCTGACCAACGCTAACAGTTGATAAATCCACAGTTGTGGTTGAGAAAGTTGGGGTTGCTGTGTTGTTAGCTATACCAAAACTATTCTGCCAATAAGTGGTTCTCAAATATTGTGTATCTGTAAAAAAGTTTATATCCACCGTTGGTTGAACTGGTTTATCATAATGACCAGCATATGGGTAGTAAGGAAAGTCAATTTCATACTCATCTCCATCTGGCTCATTACCAGTTAAGAAAAATCTGTAATTTCTATAGTCAATAGGTGGCAAATTAATTTTACCCCCATAGATAAGAATACGTGGGTCCTTTTTCCAATCAGATGGTTTACCTTCATATCCAGGCTTCTGACTATCTGGGTCAATTATCTTTGTGATAACCATTGGGTTTGCATCCGTACCAGTGTAATTGCTTGATGGGTCTGTTCCACTTATTTTTTGTAAATAAGATGCTGCAAACATCGGCACCAAGTCAGTTGTTTCTGTAACATATTCATCGTTTGATACAAACTGATATGAACCGAATGTTAAACCATTTGGAGTGAACTTTTTAAATTGTTCGGTGTAATAGTCATTGCTATCATCCTCATATTTGAATATAAAGTTTTTAGCTTGGTCATGTGGCAAAATTGTTATATCAATTGGTTTGCTGTAATCCAATTTCTTTTCCCAGTTTAATACACGGCCATCTTCGTAATACGTATCACGCGGTTCAACGTAAATTGTCCTTGGGTCTTGCTTATCTGGCTCAAAGTAAAGGTTGAACATTTTTGAGATGCTTAACACAAAGTCGCTTTGTTTCATCGACCTAGGAAGCATGTTCGTAAGCGAGGTTGCTTCATAACCAACCCATGAACCTAACCTATAATATTTAACATAACAAGTACCATCCACAAGTAAGTTGGTTCTTGACTTATAAGCTGTGCTATCTGTGTTGTTAGGGTCCCATTGTGCTTCAGCTGAAGCGTATAATACAACCCTAGCCATATCGCCTTGTTCAAGTTCAATTGTTTCATCGAATGTTAAAATAAAATCTTGGTTTGAAGTATTTTCCAAACGTTTAAATGTAACTACCTTTTCCTCTTCCCATTTGCTTTTCGCTGGGGCTTGGAATAACACAGGGTCATTGTTATATGAACCACCTTTAATGGTTTCAATTTTAAGACGATAGATGATACCCTGTTTATTAAGTGGGGCGTTGTTAGTACCATATAACACAGGTAAGGATGTTCCTTTAATCTGTGCTTGTATTTTGTATCTACCAGCAACCAAAGCTTTTAATACATCACCGTACTCAGCACCAGAGAAACCATGAGCTGCGTTGTTACGGTTTGCATCGGTATACTTAGATAATAAGTTTTCTGTGTAAGATGCTCTTTTAAGCTTCTTATTCCAATAATTTGTTGGGGATGCGTTTGGTACCTTACCACCCAATAAAAACGCTTTATAGTCATAAACATAACTCGCAACACCAGGGTTTGTTTCAACGTCTTGAACTGGTTCTTCCAAAAGATATTGGGTTGAACCTGTCAATACATTATCATATTGCAATGACTGAACCTCATCCTCTTCCATACCACCAATTACAATTAACTTCTTAAATAAATCAGCGTTGGTGTCCAAGAATTTTGACTTGTATTTAAAGCCAGCTTGTTGGAATATTGCATCCCATACACGCTTAACGAAAATGGCTGGTCTTAGGTCCTCAAATTTAACACGAACACCTGGTTTCTCATATTCTGTTAATTGGCTATTCTTTTTGTTGGTAGCTGAATAAGGGAATGTCTGGTTGTAGTCAATAAGTGGGAAACAAATGTCTGTGGCATCTGAATTGACAGCCGCGTTAATATTGGTCAATATAAAGTTCTCATCTATTAACAAGTTATTAACAGGTGAGCTTAACAACGGTTGAACTGTACCTGTAATTTGTGATGATGTTGAAATACCAATAGGTGGTGCTGGCGCAAGTGAGGTTGTATTACTAACAACCGTGTAATCGGCTATTAATAGGTAAATACCTTCACCAGCTTCTAAGTCGACACCAGCTGCTGGAGTAGGGGTTGTAATTGAAGATGATAAGAATGGTCCACCACCATTGGCACCAGCAATCTGTGTATGTAAATAAGTTGAGCCGTTTGGTGTTATCTTATACCAAGCCCACCCCAATGTTCTTGATGGTGATATTGTAATCGCTGGTGTTAATTTAACTCTACATTTTTGTAACGCAACAAACGCGTTAATTGTGGTTGTACTTTGTTGTGATAAAGTACCAGTCCATGGGTTGTTTGGTACGTTTTTATCAATTGCTTGTAACGAACCATATATCGCACCAGTGGTCACCAAGTTATTGTAGTTTGCATTATATCTTCTGGCCGCTAATGTTCCAGGGGAAGGTGGTAAAAATCTATAATCGGTTCCAGTAATCTGGTCAATAACAATTGAAGCTGTTGTACCTGTTGCTGGCACCGCTGTGGTTCCTGTGAGTGGTAATACCAAGTTGGATAATTCAAGGTCACCCAATGCTTGAACAAAGTTTACGCTATCTTCATAGATAACCCCATGGTAGGTCACATATTCGTTATCAATAACGGTGATACCATTTAACTTGAAGAAACCTTTCATTACACAAACACCATCCACATACACCTCAGATGTTTTCTTTGATATTGGGTTAAAGTGGCCCTCAGAACTAACATTAAAAAGGTGGCTAAACGTTTTGTTGTTTTCTTTTGTAGCTGGTATATCAACCTCTTTTGAATACGATGCAGCTTTGGCCGATATATCACTAATATCAGCCACGTTAAAGTTTAACAAGAACGCCTCATCACCAAATAGGTCAATTTGTTTTTCTTCAATATAAAGTTCGGTCTTTTTAATCATTTTAGTTAGTTGTGTTTTCGTCCCAACGGATAGCTGGTGTTATATCAATTACGTAGTTTTTAAGTTTGGCCTCACCGCTATTGTTCATAAACTCAACATCTGTTTGTTGAACGAACACAGGGTATTCCAAATCATATTCATTGGTGGTAACATATCTTTGGAACGGTTCTGGGTTCAAGATATAAACCTCATCGCTGGTGAATAAATCCAACATCCATTTTGCTGTACCATCACCAATCCAATCAGAGATAACCGTATAGGTATCTTCAAGTTTAATGTTCAATGACTGATAACCACGGTCAGTTGATAATTCTTGGTATGCTGTAGCTGAAATAAGACCCCTAGAACGCTTAAAGTTCTCGCGTTCAATACTAGTCTTAGCTTTGCTTACTTTGGTGAATGTAAAGTAGTCCCAGCCACCTAGGCTGTTCTTCCACTTCAATCTAAACTTATCGTATATTTCACAGTTGTTGGACTTTTGATATATCTTTTCGCTGATACCCATAACGGTGCCAGATGTGTTTCTAATACGTAGTTGGAACCAATCAGCAACCGAACCACCACTGTTTAACCAGAACCCAGTTGTTGCGTCTTGACCAGCTGAATAATAAATTTTATATGGACCAACAGGTGTGTCAAATCTTGACTGCCATGTATCATTCAATGGTAAGATATTAGCTGTATAACCACTTGGCATGGTGTGAACAGTACCAGCATCTGTTACAACTTGAATATCACCGATGGCCGTTGCTGAAGATGGGTTTATTTCAAACATCGATGCGCTATCATAGTGAATTTCAATGTTATTCAGTGAACCCAATGATGATAGAGATGAGCTTGATACATATCTTATCTGAACCTCAATGTCACCAGTGACAAATAAAGTTGTGGTTGAGAATTGTACCGTAATTGGTAACCAACCACCTTGTAATGCTGATATTATTTGGCTTGTACCAGCAAATGCAGTAAAGTTTGTACCAACAATTGCTGGGGTTAAAGTATAAGCTGATGACGCTGGAACAGTTTGACCAGGGAAAATTCTGGCCCATATTCTGAATTGATATGATGTTGATGGTGATAAATCTATACCAGTGAATTTAAACACCATAATGTTTGTGTTACCACCAGCGGTGATACCAGTCATCTTAGCTTTAATTGAATTGGCTCCACCGTATGATACGTTGGCTGCTGGTAATATCGTTGTTAACGCGTTCTTGGTGATGCCAGAATAAACATTCAATACGTTGTTTGTTGATGCTGTGCCCACCGTTGGTGAGTTATCAAATGTACCATAACTACCATGGATATATTCAAGCTCATTAACACCCAGGTCATTCTTTGATAACCACGATAATGTTAATGGTTCGTTTTCTGATACAACCAATTCTTCTGGGTCCACCAAGAAGTGGTGATGCAATGGTTTCTTTGAAGTTACGTTATCTAACAAGTATGGTGATATACCCTCATTACCAGCCCCATCAATTGCATAATATTCACCCAAAGATGTTTTGCTTCCAGATGTGAAGTTTCCGTTGGTATCAAGGTATCTTTCTGTACAGAATACTCTAAACTTTACTATACTATTTGGGCATGCTGATGCGTATGTTTGTTTTTGGGTTGCAAGGTCAAATGTGAGTGCATCCAACACCAAAGGTGCGGCATCAAAGAATGCGAAATAATTATCTGGTCTTGGGGGAATTGCAACTGATGCATAAGTCTTGTATTGTCCAGTTGAATATTGGACCAATACGTCAAAGACAAATCTAAAAGCTTTTTCAATGGGGTCGATACCACCTGGTACACCAACAAGCGATGACCTTACCAAAAATGGTATGGTTTGTTTTGCATAGTTAAATTCGTTTGGTTGTTCTATAGTTACTACAGCCATGGTTATACATTATTTAATTTTTCTTGAATGAATTTATTAAGGTCCTTATCCAAAACGGTGTCAATTATTTTATCATACATTGGCAACCCATTTGCATATGCGTTTTCAAGTATTGGTCTTGGTTTAATACCCTCTTTTTTAATTTTATTATTTATAGCAAAAGCTATCGCGGTAACTTTCTTTTTATCATTTGCTAACCCCTTCGCCATTACCCACTTTTCAAGTGGTTTAATCGGTGCGTATTTGCCCCTCTTACGGCCTTTCTCAATGAAGGTGATATATTCGTTACCACCTATAGATATAATTGCACCATCATCGGTTTTCTCAACATCAATTTTTAATGAATTAATTAAGTCACCTGTGGCAATTGCTTTGGTGCGTCTTAGTTCTTGAATTAAATTCTTTTTTAATTCATCCCCCAAGGCCTTGCTTAATTCTGGTGATATTACAAATTCTTCCATTAGTTACCTGTTGCGAATGGTAAGTCACAGTTGTTTATATTTAACACCTCAATCACAAAATCAAATTGGAACCCAGTACAAAGGTCTGGTAGGTTATCTGTGAATGGGGTGAACACCACGCTGTCTTCAATTAAACTAAAGGTTGAAGTGGCTGGTTGGCTATCCAATAAAATCTGGTTGATAATATCGCGGCCAATATCGAACATATTACTTTGTTTGGTAATTTGTTGCAACACCTGGTCATCCATAACATCGGCCACAATCATGGTCATGTTATATCTTATTTTGTTAATATCAAACGTACCTGGTTGACAAACAAACATCACCATTGGATAGTTGTTATCACCCCAGTTAAGGTCTTCAACATAACCAGCCTCAGCATATACCACGTTGTAGTGGTTGCCAGCGGTGGTCTTTAAATAGGTTGTTAATTGACTGTAGTTCATTATCTTCTATATTTGCTTTTCATTTCTTCTTCTTTTCTGATAGCTTCTATCATATTATTCTTTGATGTTTTGTATGCTAGGAATGTAAGGGTCTGCCTAAACGGTTTGGCAATTGCTTCATCCATTTTATCCAGTTTTTCATCACAGGCATCCATAAGCCATATGTAATATGACCAGCCAGCCCCAAATACGCTTGCATGCGTGTTCGTCTGGCCACCTTCACCAAATAAGACGCTGTATTGCGACCTAACTGACTTTGACCACGCAAAAAAAAACTATGAAGACCAGCTAATTTTGTTATTGGAATATCACCGATGAACTTTTCTTTTTGGTCCAAACTCAAATCCAATTTCTTATCCTTAAATTTAAGCTTCCAAATATTTTTTGGTTTATAAATATCAACCAATAACGCGTATGTTCTGGCCATGTTAACTTCCTCTTTGTTCAAAAGGTGTTGGCTATCAATATATTCACCAAAGCTAAACTCTTCAAAGTCCTTTAATTTAAATCTATACCCACCATGCGTAAAATCCCTCTCAAATGTTTTTGAGTTAAATGGTTTTAATAAAAATTGTACAGATAATTTGAAGGTGTTAATATTATCAATTGACAGTGCATAATATTCTGGTTGTTTCAACCCAGTTACTATTTTAAATAAATTGGAATAAACATATTCATCATCATAGCCTTGTTCTTTTGACTTATCCATAAATAAAGCCATATCGTAAAATTTGGCTATAGATAAATCTTCCCACTTTGTGGGGATGTTATATGTAATTTCTTTATGTTGTATTGTAACCATCTTTGTTATAAATATAATTTTTGTTATTCCGTTTTATCCAAACATCAGTCGGACCTTCGGTTTAATTTTATGGTGTGCTTCTGTATACACCTTGTTGACAAGGGCCAAGCTTATGACAATATCGTCAAAATGACCAGGCAATCCCCCATAGATAATAGCTTTGCTTTTTTCACTATAGGTGAATGAATAGTTAACCAACTCACTGTATACCTCATCCATCAATTCTCTGGATGGTAATTTAATTCGCTTATCCTCAATGCTATTCTGTAGTTGGTTAATTAAATCTGGTTTGCTTATAGCGGTTGTTTTAAAGCCTTCAACCCCTTTCATTCTGGGGTGCAAATGTTCAAACACTGAGATACCTTGGTTATTTAATTCCACCAGGGTCTTAACTGGTCTCCATCTTTTAAGGAATGTTTCCAATTCGGTGTTCAACTTATTTATACTTCCTGTCTTTGCTCGGTAAATATCAACAATATTACCGTCTGTGTCCATTATGGATGCAACGGTGTAGTCATGGAATAAACCAACGTCAATACCAGCGTAAACATTCCCACCTGGGGCTTTCCAGTCATTTAGGATGCATACATCCCTTAAGTTGTTGAACACCGAACCATTATCGCTAAACTCACCCAAAAACTCGGCCCTAAATATCGCATCTGGTAATTGCTTCCTAATGCTTTCAATTTCTATTGGGTTGAAGTTTGGGTTTGCTGTGTAATCAAACTTGAATGCTGTTATCGTTTTGTCATCTGGGTCAATACCCCTCATGAACATATCATAGAAATAATTGGTTCCCCTAGGGGTGGATGCAAGCACAACCTTTCTACCCCTGGCCAATGTGGTTGGTAATAAGACCTTATCATAAACACCAGGTGGGTAATAAGCCGCTTCATCCGCGAACAAGTAATCAAAGGTGTGACCACGAATTGCATCATAGTTCTGGATGGACAAGAATTTGATGGATGAACCATTCACCAACTTTATTTCAAGTTCTGACTTGTTATCGCTTAATAATATGGGTGTTTTTTGTAGTATGTCACTGATACTATTGTAGATAAGTTTGGTTTGTTTGTATGTCAAACTGACCACCCCTACGATGACTTTTGAATTATTAATTGAAGTGTCTAGTACTAACTGGCTGATAAGCAAAGACTTACCTATCTGTCTGGACGTGTTCAAAACATACGTCTTGTAATCATCGTTTTTATAGGACTGATACACCTGCAACTGCCAATCAAATAAGTCGGCACCCTCTAATTTTACAACCATTTATTTGCTAATTTTTATACCATAACTCACACACCCATCCATTCCTTTCATGGATATTTCCTGGTTGTATTCTCGGCAAAATTCATCCACAGCTTTCTTCACACCAAAGTTGTAACTGTTGTTTGTTTTGTCCATGTTATGTTCGTAATCGTGGCCCATGATATAACCACCGTTCTTAATTTTGTTATACGCGTTTATAAGGTCTTTTAAGACACCTTCATAGCTGTGGTCAGCATCAATGTATATCATGTCAAATGTATCGTTGGAAAAGCTACCCAAAATGTCTGTGGTAAGTCTTATGATGCTTGCTGGGTTTTTAAATTTGTTTACATTTTCAACTGTGATGTTATACAGTTCCTCACCTGTGTAATATTGTCTTACACCGTTCTTATGGTTTCCGTTTACATCACCGCTATAAATATGCGTACCAGACCAGCTATCAATCAGTATTAATTCTTTTGGTTGACATATCTCATCTATCTTAAGGCTAAATTCACCTTTGAACACACCCAATTCTGCTATCATACCACCTTTGGGTATTGCAGCAATCATCTCATCTCTGGTATCAAAAATCTCCATCTTACTTATGTTGTATCCATGCTTGGTCAGCACCGTTATCTTCACCGTTGAATGCGAATGCACCACCTCTGTATTTTGTGTTTAATGGTAAACCAGATACAAATTTATCCGCGTAATTGGTGTACACAACATGGTTTGCTGCCGCCATATCAACTGTGGTCTTTGTTACATTACCTTTTTCAAGGATGTTTGCAATCGCTTCAGTTACTTCCAACATCATCTCTCTGTTGCCACCCATTACACCACAGTTCAATACCTTTTTATCCACGTATTCTGTTGGGTTCAAGCCAAGCATTCTGTATCTGTCCATCATCCACCAATTTTCTTTGTTTGTGCATTCTTCATCACCGATATAAAGCGTTTCTTTCTTCATTGACTTGAATGGGTTCTTTAGGATAACAACATCGCTTATATCCAAACAATAAACGTTTTTAATTTCTGGCATTTCATTTAATAAATTATGATATAAATTCCATCTGTAATCTACCATATTTAATTTAATGTCATCGACCCTAACGAATTTAATTTTATCTGTTGAATATTGTTCAATAAATTCTGGTGAACAGTGGTCATGCAAAATCACACAATTCAATTTATTTTTGGTTACAGAATTGTAAAATTCTTTCATGATGTTAAAATCATTCTGAGGCCATGAGCCGCTTCTTTGTGGGTCAACCCCAGTTGTAAAGTAAGTTGTAAAAATGTAGTTCATATTATTCAATTATTTCTGTGTCTTGAATATCCTGTGGCTTTGCTTTTATCGCGTTAGGTAATTCAAATTTTATTGTTACGTCCGTGACGCTTATTGTTCCATCTAAGCTTGTTACAATTTTACTCATTTCTTTGAGAACGTCAAGTGCAAGTCGTTTCTCATCATCGTAAATTGCCTCTGAATACATTAATTCAAGTCGCATCAATATCGCGTTTGCATCCACGATGGCTTTATGCTTTAGGTTTTCCCTAAAGACTGTAATCATATCTTGTAGCTTTGGGTTACCAAGTAGTTCCCTGGCTTTTCTTTTTATCTGGGCCCTATCATCCCCCAATTCATACAATTCGCTTACCACGGTCATTGCATCTTCACCAGCTGCCAAACGCATGCAAAAATCAATTGAGTGTGGTGATAACCTGTAACTGTCAAACTTTTCTTTGATGTATTGTGGCAACCTTTCTATGGTGATAAACTCATGCACCTTGGTTGGTTGTTTATTACTTCCTTTTCTTGCCATCTAATTCTTTCAATGCTTTTTGGTATGCATCTAATGCATCTTGTTTATTTTTGAAGCGACCTAGGTTAATATTTTTACCTTTTATCATTATCGCAGCTTTCCATTTAGACCTACTTGCTTCCCAGGTTATACCAACATCAGTTTTATGGCATGAGGTATTATACCTTTGAGATACTAATTGTAAATTATCAACACAATTATTTAAATTATTATTATCAATATGATTTACAATAATATTCATACCATCTGGTATATGGTTTAAAAAAGCCATCGCTACTAATTGGTGTATCTTGTAATTTTTTCGTTTACCGTATTTAACCAAACTAACTTTTAAATAACCACCTTTACATGGGTGTTGTTTTAATAACGCTTCGTTATTAGTATGGTTGTAATTTAAACTTTTAACATTACCCATGTTTGATACCTGGTAATCACCTTCGTAACCAGGTATGTCTTTGTATATTTCTTCCATCCTACAAATTTAATTTATTTTTAATAGTCATCCAAATAGTCGTTAATTCTTTTTTCCCAGTCCACATCAATACCATCAAAATCCAAATCATCGCTATTATCCATATAACTATCTCTTTCAATATGTTGTGTTTCATCTTCTCGGTCCAATAACCAATCGTTAACTTCAAATTTATCCACCAGGTATGGTACCAATTTTCCCTCTCTTTGCATCTTTTTCATTTGGTCCCATATCTGGTTTATTTCATGCATAACCTCAATCTTTCTTTCAATATCAATTGGGCCCAGGGATAAATCAAATTTAACATTCCTGTCTTCGGTTCTACATTTATTACAAGCTACACCTTTTGCATTTAGGGATGCTGCCAGTGTTTCCCTATGGCTCCCACATTTAACACATTCAACCTTAAAATTTCTGTATACGTATTTACCGTTTTTGCTGATGACCCTTGGTAATT
>Ga0209770_10000238_pt1 | contig 32847 bp, 49 predicted proteins | sample LauGreSu1BDMLBDD_2_FD_187572 | JGI IMG/M metagenome (GOLD analysis project Ga0209770, IMG submission 187572) | Freshwater lake microbial communities from Lake Michigan, USA - Su13.BD.MLB.DD (SPAdes) (version 2) | ecosystem: Environmental > Aquatic > Freshwater > Lake | place: Lake Michigan, USA...
CGAAAGGGCAGCCAGGGTAAACTAAGATTATCTGAGCGTAGAAAATAACCCATACCCACCATCTGCCAGGAGGGAGGCAGGGGTTTCTACCTCAGTATTGTTTATTTATATTATTTCTTAGATGAATTGCATCTGCGACATAAAACCATAATGTTGGATAGGACATTCTGTCCTCCATCAGCCAAACTTAAAATATGATCTGCCGTCAGGTCCTTTTTACTTCCACATCTTGAGCACCATGGCTGTACTGTCCTTGCATATCTTGATAATTTTTGCCACTCATAATCGTACTGTCTATTTCTATGTATACGCTTAGGATCTTTTGACTGGATGGCTAGTGTGCACTGGGGGCATGTGGATCCCCTGGATAATATTCCACAATATAAACAAGGACTAAGAAATCTTTTCATACTATCACTGCCCATCTAATTAAAATATATAAAGACTAATCTAATTCTTCAGTAGAGTTAGAGCACTCATCACACCCAGGGTCATTATCATAGTTATCATACTTAACCATATTACCCATATGGCTTTCATCTAAAACCATTGTTTGGATGACTGCCTTGTTTATTATTGTATCTATTAGATCTAAGGATATTCTTTCGTCTGTTGTGATACCCACATTTATTGGGCCAAGTGTTATATTAATATCAAACATTCTTGCTTATCCTCAATCTCTCATCTAGTAGTTCTTCTATCATATCATTGATTAGATGCTTCTTGCTGTCTATTGTATCTGCTCTTAATAGGATTGCGTTAGATAGTTTCTCATCTATTAGTTGGATTTGATCAAGGTCTTGCTTAGTTATATTAGCCATTGCTTTATCTGTCCCGTCAAACTTTTGGGGTGCACAATATCTGTTGCTATCATTATACATGAAGTTTTAGAAATTGTCAAGATAAATCCTTTGCTTTGGTGATTGCTCCAAAGTCATAGAGACCATTCTTGATAGAGACATTATGAGCGTTTACTATCTTTAAGACCTCTCTTGGAGTTATCCTAAGCCATAGGCAGATTGCTTCCATATCCAAATAGAAAACCTTATCAGGATTATTAAGGGCAAGCGTCAAGAGTCTATACATTGTCCATGAAGTACGACATTTGTGACAGACTACATCAGCCAAGAGATTGTCCATATCCATAACTATATGAGATTTACAGTCATCTGTTGGGCATGGGATCCTTCTAGGTTGTTCTATGAATCTCTTATTAGTAGCCATACCTTTACTATGGAGTTCCTTTATTAGTCCCGCAAACTCCTCCACCCAATCCTGTTGGACTGTCCATTCAAGATGGGCTAAGTGGAATGAGACTGTTGCAGCAACCTCTTTCTCCACTGTGGCTTCTCTCTTCAGTAAGGCTGGAGGAGTCAGAGACCTACATCTACGGATAAGGGCTTCATACTTATGTAATGTCCCCAGAAGTTCCTTACCCATAGAATAATCTAATGCATTCACATTGAAACCTATTGATCTCTCTGTGCTTGGTGAGCCTGAGCCAGACCTACCTGGAGTAACAAATGAAGCAGCACCTTGTTGTAGTTCAGGCAACTCAGTAAGGTTAGACTTAAGAGCATTGTATTGACTCTTAGTTAACTTGCCATGCTTCATGTTGTCTTGCATCTTATCCCCTTGGAGTTTCCAACTGCTTAAACAAATCATCAACAGTGTTAGCATTCTTAAACTGTCTTTTAGCAAAGAACGCTTCAAGTTTATCCATTGTTGCTGGACTTAATTCTTTCATAGCCTTCTTTGGTTTCTTAGGTAAAAATGCTAAAGGTATTAAAGCAAATCCTCCAACAAGGTAAGCAATGAATGTCCATGCATAAACATTTCTTCCTTGTCTAATTGCAAACAATGCTACTGCTAACATCCATACATATTGCATCATTAGCAATCACACTCATGTTGGTGTTGACTCTTATCAAAGACATATCTGCCTTCTCTGCTCATATCAATGACGACTGCCCATACTCGTGGACCCCATTCATCAAACTCTTCAATCTGTGCATAGACTGGATACAGTCCATCACCATTACCTGTAGAGAATACAGTTGCATCATGATCACCCAATGTACCAAAGCCCTTAGTTAATGTTGCATTAGCAGCACCCATATAACTATACTCATCAACATGATTAACATGATCCTCAATGTCAAACTCTTCTGAATCATATGACTTCCACTTATCTAAATACAATGGGTCACCAATGATTGCTTGTCCTGAATCTACAAAGAATGTTCCTATCAGTTGTAGATTATCTAACTTCTTAGCCTTTATCTTCTTGTTCATTTGTTTTCTCCTGTTCTGTTATTTCAACCCAGCCAATCTGGAGTTGTTCCTTGCCACACACAATGCATACTACTTCATCTTTAGTTGCTGTATTGCAACCTTTGCAGTAGTATATCTTGTGAATCATTCTTCTATGCCTTCTAGTTCCTTTAGTTTCTTTTCTGATATTGATCTACCATGTGCTTGAAAGTATATGTAAGCATAGGCTTCTCGCATTCTTTCTTGCTTTTCTTCTTCTGTATGCTCTTTAATAGTATACATGTGCTTATCTCTTTTCCTGTCTACTTCTTGCTCTGCCTTTTTATTTGCCTGCCATTGTTTCATGTACTTGAGTTTGCACTCTCTACATTCTGTATGTAGCCTAGCCTTATTCTTCTGCTGAGGACCAAAGAACTCAATAGTTAATGGCTTCTCAATCTTGCATTTAGAACAGACTCTTGACTCTTCCATGTGTTACCAATCAGCCTTTGGCCTGTCTTGTAGTTTTGCAACTGACTCATGTGGCATTCCTTCTTCTGAACTATACAAGTCAACAAGTCTTGCAAGTCTTTGATGTACCCACTGAGCATACTCAAATTCTTCAAAGGTATCATAAGAACCTCTATCAGAAGGTGGAAGAATCATCAGTCCAGTCTTAAAGTAGTGTTCAATTCGCTTTCTTTCAAAGTTTGTTACATAAATCATTTGTTGTTTCTTCTTTCTTTTAGGTAGTGACTTCTGCACAGACTCTTTGCATAGTTTGGCTTATCACAAATACTGCATCTAACTTTATTGTTGTGGTAATTATTCTTTACTAAAGCATTACGGCATGACTTACAGTAGTAATCATATCCATCATCGTTCTTACGCAATGGAGTTAACTTGTAGAAGAACTCTACAGACTTAGGAGTATTGCACTTAACGCAACTCTTAAAGCCACCGTTTTCTATCATGTTACTCAGACTCCTTATTCATAAACTCTTCGTATGTTTTTCTACCTTTAGTTTCGTTGCACTTTCTGTGGCATGGTCTTACATTAGCAATGATATTGTCTCCACCCTTAGACATAGGAATTAAGTGATCAGGCCAAAAAGATTTCTCTGATCCTTGTCCTATCTTAGGTGCATTAAAATCAACAGGCTTATTGCAGATATAGCAATCAGTTCCATATGTTGCTATTAGTTGCTCGTCTGTCCAGTTATCAGTAAGAACTCCTGCTGCCTTTGCTCGTTCTCTTCGTCTGATTGCTCGTCGCTTGTCTCTATTATTTATCTGCCACAAATGATAAGCCAACTTCATCTTTTCTGTATTCTCACGATAGTACTTGGCCATTCCCTTATTGTTGCAATCTCTACATATGCTCTTCAGTCCATACTTTCCTTTTGCTTGCTTATGAAAGTATTCTTCTGTTGCAGGGTATTCTTCTTTGCATCTTGTACATGTTCTAGTCATAGTTATCATGCTATCACCAATGTTCTTTCACTATATTCCGCTAAATATTCACGGACTGTGGTGACACCCTTGTAATCAAAGCATGACTCGCATATTTGTGTATGGCTGTAATCAATCTCATCAGCCACGAAGCCTTCACACCAGACACACATGAGGCTATCTAATTTATCTCTATTCATTTACTGCTCCCTTGTTAGTTGTATTTGCAACATCTCTGCTGCATACATTAAGTATATCATGACATTATTACTAATGCAACCTAAATGGCCTATTTTGACCAATTTCTTTAAATTGTTATCATTTCGTTATAATTCATACCAGCCCTTATTATGAAGGGTATAAAGTCTCTTAAAATAAGTATCATATCTATGTCTGACCTGATCCACTGAGTATAGACTTACTGCTCTTTCATGTATTGCCTTTGGATTTAGATTTTTAACATTCTCTGCTGCTTCCGCAAATTCTTTGATCGTATGGCATTTGTAACCATTAAATCCATTAATAACAGTTTCAGAATACACACCCCAAGGCGTAGTAATTACTGGTGTTCCACAGGTCTGAGCCTCAACATGCACATTTGCAAATGGCTCAATGTAGTATGTTGGGCAGAAGACTGCTGTAGCCTTTCCCATGAGTTCAGCCTTCTCTTTACCATAGACTGGCCCTATGTACTCGCCATAAGGTGGTTTAAAGTCTCCTACGCCTGCTACAACAAGACGCTTACCAAGATACTCTGCAACCTGTGAGGCAACATCTAATCCCTTGCGTGGAATCAATCTTCCTATGTAAAGGAAATAATCTTCTTTGTCTTCTACAAGAGGAAATCTTTCTGGCTCTAAATATCCAGGAATCACATCATCAAAGAAGTTTCCATCTACTGCTGTAGGATTTGTATTCATGGCATAGATAGAGTGTCTCCATGCTTCTGATTCAAATACTCTAAATGGTGCAAATGTTCCACCATAGCCAATACCGTACTCAACTCTAATATTATTTGGGAACTCATTAGCAATGTCTACTTGGGTTGAACCAGCAATAAAGCAGATAAAGTCTTTTTGTTCTACTCGCTTCTTTAGTTCATTAATCACATTACCGTTAAAGATCTGCCATCCCTTTAGTTTTGAATCAAATGGGACATGCAAGAAATGCTTTCCATCTAGAAGTTCTAGTCTTTCTTCTTCTGAGATGCAAGAGATGAACTCTGTTACATTACCCTCATTTTCTGTACCACCATACAAGAACACCTCATAATCTAGGGAAGTCATCATGTTGCAGAACTTGCGAATCTTTTCTGTGTAAGCACAATTTTCAAAGTCTGCTGTTGTATTAGTGTGTGGCAGTCCAATAACATGTAGTCTCAATTTATAGTCCCCTTGTCTTAATTATTCTGTAGGCTTTGTAGCGTCTTCATACTGAATTGCCTCTTCTACAAGGTGTACAGCATTTCCATCAACATAAACATACTTTAGTTTTTGTCCTAGTTCAATAGATATTAGTTGTTCTACTGGAATATTCTTTACTCCAGCAAAAGCAATAATAAAATCTTTAATTATTTGTTCCATTTGTTTGCTCCTTCATCTCGTCTATTATTTTGTTTAATCTATCAATAGCAGCATTTAGGCTGTCTATTGTTTCTTGTACTGTGTGTCTCAAAGGAACTTCTCCCCTTGTAAAATCATCGTTTATAAATCCACCCATTACTTTTCTCTCCTTGTTCCATCTTATTTCATTTCTTGCGTTAAAGAAATGTCTCCTAGGCAAGTGTATCACGACTTGGTTATCCTTGGCGATTTGTTAATATTGGTTCTTTTGTTTCTTACATCAGCAATAGTGCTTTTTGCAAGGTCTGGTAAATCTTTTCCTTTGTTCCTTTTTTGCCATCCAATAATGTATTGTTCTAAGTGAGCATCAATTATCTTCATAGACTCTTCCTCAGACATAGCCTGAATCTGCTCTTCGTTATATTTTCTCCAAAAGGATTTAACTACTACTGGTTCATACATTTTCATTTTTGCTACTTTCATAAAAATAAACTAACCAACCAATTGATAGTCCAATGATTAGACTTCCTGTTATCAGGTTAATAACTCCTGCAACAAATATTGCTTTTAATACATTATCCATATAATGATTATACTCTAATGTTTATTATAAAGCAAAGTATTTATAGTTACCCTGGCCTTGCCAGGAAAGGCTAACGCCTTTAATATTTAAAGTTTAAAAGTTCAATCAGTCTTGGTTAATAACTCTGATTAACTAAAGTCCGTAGGACTTTGCTTGCGAAGCAAGCGTAATATGTAATTGTTTTTTGATATAAGTAACCTTGGTATTTTACAAACACACTTGATTATTAATCATTTTCCCTTCACTGATGGCCAAGGATAGGGCGAGTGAGTTCTTCACCTTAACGGATTCCCGTCACATTAAGCACGACCTCTTGCGATTCTCCGTGCCCCTAATAAACCATCCAAGTAGGTGGATGCGTAGGTTTACTGCAATTTTATTGTTGTCGCTGTTTTTGGTAGTACTCCCTTTTTGTTTTTACTTGTTGCTTGAAAGTTCCCTCTGGATCATGGATGTGACACAGAGTTCCAGTTCTCCATTCATCAACAAAGTTTGGACATGGCTTTTTCTTTTTTGTTAGAGAAGTACATCTTACAGTACTCTTCTTCTTTTTGTCAATTTGAACAGTTTTTACAACAGGCTTTGGCTGTCTTAACTGCTCTAAAACTTTATGCACTGCAGACTTTGCTGTTAAAGCAATATCTGAATCATTGCCGTATTGAACTAACATATTTTGCTCCCTTGCTCTGTCGTGAATCTATCTTACCACGATGTTTTATTAAAAAGCAAACTATGGAACAAACTACTCATAATGGACAAAACGGACAAAACGGACATTAGAGACACAAAAAAAGGCCTAATGCGGAGAACGGGAGCAATACGCACTAGGACCTTCTTTGTTCTATGGATTACTTGGAGGTGATCAACATAGAATATCAGTATAGCAGGTGTTATAATTTGTGTCAAACAAATAGGGTTTCTTAGTAAACTTTGACTGTTACTGAGTTGCCGTCTTTATCAATTCTTGTTACTTCTTCGTATTCCAAAGACTCTAACGATACTTGTTGTTTTTCTGCCATTTTTCAATACCACCTATTCTTTTGAAAATGTTTCCAGGCTCCACATGGAGTGGAATGCCGTCTTGATATGTAAGACAATGTAGCAACTAATTGGGCTACTGCACTATCTGACTTTTTCATGCCAAGACTACTTACTGTTGAATCCAGCAGTTGGCCAAGGCCACTTGCGGTGGAGGTAGGGTTTTGAGCCTCTGGCCTCCAACTACTCTCCTTGCCAATCAACTTGGTTAAACATATAAACTGCTTAGGATCAAGCAATTCCTTTGCTATTTCTTTTGCAGATACCTGCTCTAGTACTGGCCTTGGCTCGTAAACTATTGTAGGTTCTGGGTTTGCTGTGTCTGTCGTAATACTTGTTTGAATAAATACTGCTAGTAAAGAGACTATTAAAACTCTTTGCCAGATATGTTTATTACGCTTAATAAGTTTCTCCTTTGGTTGGTTAATACTTCTCCCCAGCCATTAGTCATACTTACCTCCTTATAGTTTATTACTTTCTATCATGTCACAAAGACGCTCAATAGTCCAAGAGTCTAGCCCTTCAACTTCTGAGATTCTTTCAAGGATTTCCTCACGAGCATATGCATACCCGTCAACAAAGCCCTCTTTATATTGTTCCATTGCTCAATTCTACACTATCCTTGCCTCTTTGTGGCTTTGTTAAGTTACACCAGCCATGAGATGGACGCACATTTTCTAATGTGTCTGGTCCTCCAAGGGCAATATCAATAAAATGTTCTATGTGAAGCCCTGTTTTCCATCCAGGCTTTCCAGTACTTCTTGGTGCATTTAGGTCAATTGGCATATCACAAAGATAACAGTTTGTTCCGTAAAGTTCTAAAACCTGAGCCTCTGCATAGGGCTGATGTTCATTTTGAAGTTTTCTGGCTCTTCTTATTCTACTTTTATTTCTAGAATTTGACTTTGCTTTTTCTGGGTTAGCATATCTCCATGCTTTGTTATCTTCTCTTAGTTTTTCTCTACCTTGAAGATCTCTCCAGCGTTTATTCATCTTTGAGACTTTATCTTTATTAGATGTTGCCCATCTTTTTGATTTTTCTCTATTTTTGTCTGGATTATTTTTTGCCCAATCAGATCTTGTTTTATTATTACATTCTCTGCATGAAGAAAAAAACCCAGAAGGTCTATCTTTTCTTATTTGAAAATATTCAGATGTTTTAGGAAACTCCCGTTTACACTTAGTACATGTTTTCATACTATAAGTCTATCACAGGATGCCCATTTTAGCCACCTAGCAGGCCCATAGAGCCACTTTTAGGCCTAAGATGTACCTGGATAAGGAAAAAGACCTCAGAACTTAATCTGAGGCCCTTCCTTGTAGATAATTAACAGACATATATTTTATAGAGATGGTTCTGTATTTGATCTACATAGCCTTAGTATACTCTTATTTATTTAGTTATGCCAAATTCTTTTTCATTTGGTTGTAATGCTTTTAGTAGTGGTGCTGCAATACCTGCCAAAAATGCGTTTGCCAATACTTTTGGATCTGTTATGCCAGAAATGTAGAGGGCTAGAACTGCTGCTGCAGATGCTCTGAGCCATGATTGTGCTACGGCTAATGCTTGATCCTTTGTTGACTTTGGTGCTGGTTTCTTTGGTGCCATGATTACTCCTTTGGTGTTACTTTTCTTTTAGGTCTTTCATTCTGAGTCATCAAAATAAGCATGATTTGTTCAACCTGCTTCTCTAGACGATTTACAGAATCCTTCAGGCTAGATCCGCTATTTTCTTTAAGTTCAACTAAATAATGCTTTACCATCCAACGAACTGCTGTAGCGAGTCCTCCAACTAAAGTAAAGATTGCTACAAAAAATGCAGCCCAGTCTTGTGGTGTCACTTGATTTCTCCTTGTATCCATTTGTATGTTTCAGATAAGCCGTATTCCAAATTCTCATCTGGTGCATAGCCTAAAACATTTTTAATTAGTGCATTATGTGAGGTTCTTGCATGTACTCCAAGAGGCCCTGGAATATGTTTCTTAGTTAGTGTCTTGCCTGCTATGCTGCAAACAATATCAACCAACTCATTTATAGACACATTCCTCTCAGAACCAATATTGATTGGCTCAAAGTATTTATCTTGTCTATAAAAGTCTATTGTGGCTTTGATGGCTTCATCTATGTATAAGAATGAACGATGTTGTTCTCCGTTACCCCAGATTTCTATCTCATCAGTTGCCTTTGCTACCTTGCGACAAATGGCTGCAGGAGCCTTCTCCTTGCCTCCGTCCCAAGTTCCATAAGGACCGTATACATTGTGATATCTAACTACTTTGTTCTTCATCTTGTAGTTCTTGTTGTATGCAAGATAAAGTCTTTCGCTAAACAATTTTTCCCAACCATACTCTGTGTCAGGTGCAGCAGGGTAGACAGAATCTTCACGAGTGTTAATGTTGTCTGGATCCATCTGGTTATATTCTGGATATACACAGGCTGTGGATGAGAACAAAATAGACTTAATTCCAACTATCTCTGCTCTCTTCAAAACATTTACATTGATCAGAATTGAGTTACCCATAACATCAGCGTCATTATCACCAGTATTGATGTATCCTGCTCCACCCATATCTGCTGCCAATTGATAGACTTCATCAAACTTCTTATCCATCACGCTTTCAACAACATGTGGATCTCTTAAATCACCAATCACAAAATGATCAGCAAACGAAATAGAGAATTCTGGGTACTTTAAATCTACTCCACGAACCCAATAACCTTCTTGAACTAACTTCTTAACTAGATGGCTACCAATAAAGCCACCTGCTCCTAGGACTAATGCTGTTTTCATATCTTTGATTCTTTCCATTCTCTCCACCACATTTTCCTGGTGTTATCTAATGGGTAGCCATTCCAAGAATATGGAGTTCCCTGTGGTTTTGGTGGGTTATCAAAGAAATCCCATGTCTCAATATCCTTTTGATTTCTATTTCTATGGATATAGGCACTATAGGTACTTCCTGATGTACCCACAAAATTTACAGAGTCATGAAGAACAAGGTTACAGATTAGTCCAAAGACAACTTCATCCTGAAATGGCAGGGCTTTAAAATCATCTGCAAAGTTATTAATAATATATTCATCAAGCAGTATAAACCTGTGCCTATTGTCCTGAACCATCTTGTGTCCTGGTTCACATGTTGAGACAACTATTGGTAGGTTGTTTTGCTCAAAGTTGTTTAGCCACCCTTCAAACATCTCTTGGGTAGTATTAAACGCATGAACATGATCAGACAGCCTTAGATGCATACCCTGAAAGTTTCCAAGAGAGGCAGATATCTTGCTTGCTAAATCTACATATTCTTTCTTAAACTTAACTGAAGATATTGCCTCATCTAATGCTTGGCTTCTATTATAGAAGAACCTGGAATACCAGCCCAATGTTCTTTTTATATGTAGAGTTTTATCTAATGGTAGTCTTTGTCGTCCTTCAGCAAACATAATCTCATTATCTGAGACAGTCTCACTATTGCTATAGTAAAACTCATTTATCATGTCATCAATTACAAACTCTTCTTGAGGAAAACTGTCTATTTTCTCATTAATGAAAATTAAGTTTTGATTAAAATCAAGTAAGTCTAACAGATGAGGAGACTGGTCTGATTTTATGAACCATTCTCTTTGCTGATTATAAAGTGTGCTTGGAGTAAAGATAGCATTACTATTAGTATCAAACAAGTTAGTATCAGCCATATATTTTCCATAATGAATTATTGCTGGAACATTTAACTCATTAGATAGTCCTACTGCTAACTCTAGGCTCATTACCTGGTTAATTAGTCCTGTAGGATTATATAACTGAAAGAACAACTTGTTCATTACATAGAGTCTTTTTCGTTACCGTCTGCTCTTCCCAATTCTGGGTCTGGATTGAAGGCTGCAAAAGTTCCATTAGTTCTAGGCTTTTTAACTTCACCTTGAATTGGATCAAGTTTGTAGCGATTGCCCCAATATCCATTAGGATAAAAATATGGGCTTTCTGGATTATCAGTCTTTGTTGGCAATGGATTCTCGTTCCAGTTATCTTTAATTGTAACTAGTGATGCTCCACAAAAACGCTCTCCTGAAGTTACTTTTTTAACTCCATGACGAGTATTTCCTTCATGCATAGCCATAGATCCTGCTTTTGGCTTATACCAATAATCATAATCTGGGTAGTAGATCTCTCCACCTTCGTAATCATCATTAATGTAAAATACGCTGCCCCACATGATTGGACTTTCCATGTGTCCTTGATTATCTATATGGATAAACATCTCTAGTTCAGTTCCTCCATTAAAGAATGCATCGCTTGCTCCGTCATACATCTTAATTAGATTGTGATCAGAAGGAATCCATTCTGCTTGATGGTCGTGCTCATTAAGAACATCGCTAATTCTTTGCTTAATAGTGTTTAGAGTAGGCATTATAGGGTCCATAATATTTTCATACCCTGGATTTAAACTCATCTGATAGCCATTAATTAAACGCTTACCCCAGTACTTAAACTCGTGTTCTTTTAATCCGTCATACTTAAAGTTCCTCATAAATGAGTCTAATAGACTAACTTCTTCTGGTGTTAAGAAGTCTTCAAATATCATAACTTTTCCATCACAGTGCTTTTCTAATTTCATCCTAAGTTCCTCTCAATAGCCTTCTGTTGTCTAATCTCGTCGTGCTTTTCTTTAGGTTCAGTTATAAACCAATGGTCTGGTTCCACATAGTGAAAGAAGACTACTCCTATTTTACCAGTATTGTTATAAAGTGTCTCTCTCCAGTGCTCATACTCTTCTCCCATAAATAGAATTGCTTCGTTTGGGTTTGCGATGTATGGCTTTCCTTCTATGTAAAGTGCCCATGGATCTCCTTGATAGAGAACCAAATCAAGTGTATATGTGCAAGCGTTCACATCTTTATGTTTAGGAAGATTAATAATCTCATCACAATACTCTGCAAATAGAGAATATGATGTTACACAGGTTTTTGTTCCAAAGTACTCTCTTACTATTGGTAATAATATTTCACTAAACTCTTGTAGTATTGGCTCTACCTGGTCTCCCAGCAATTTTCTGCCAAAGTCCTCTGTTTTCATAGAGTCTAATTTAGGATTGTTTTTAAAATGCATACGAAGTCTATCAAAGTCATAAGGACTTAAGACATTCTTAATTAATCCAACTTCTCTATTTATCGTATCCATTGAACCACCACATATCTTAGGCCATCTGTTACTGGGTATACCTGATGGTGATACATAAAGTTTGAAGGGAAAATCAGAAGATCACCCTTTTTAGCCTTAAATCTAAGTCCATGTCTCTTGAACTCTACATCGCCACCCTCATACTCATCATTTAAGTAATAAGTCATTGATACTCTTCTGGTTAATTTTGGATGATCATCTACATGATAGTTAAATTTTTGTTCTTTTCCATACCGCAAAAGATGAGGAGGCTCAAAATCTTCTATTACTGCTCCATACTCACGAATGTATTGATCCAAACATGGCTTTATGCTTTCATAAAAGGCTTTTGAAAAGTTAGCAAGAGCAGTATCGTCTTGTGTATCGTGCTTAGGAAGACCAATTATGTCTGTATCTCTGTGACTATTATCTGTGCCAATTTTATTTCCTGCAGCATCTGTAAGCAATACTCCTGCTGGTTCCCAATGTGAATTTGATTCTTCTATCTTCTTAAGATATTCCATTGAGTCAGGAAATATATTTTCAAATATTACTATACCTGGTGCTAGTTCTTTCATATTACCACTTCCCTATTGGACAGACTGCTGATTGTAGTTTTGTTTTTAAGGCCATAAAACAGCCACACTTTTTACAGTTTCCTGTTAACTCTATTAACTGTGGGCATGACTTGCATATCTCAAATCTTTCCCTGCCCAAATTTTCATCTTCTACATGCTTGCTTGAATCAATCAGATCCCAAGGCCTAGTATCTCCTAAAGACTCTTTCCATTCACTCCATTTTGACATTTTGTCCCCTTTTGTTGTTCTATTTTACACTAAAATTTAAGATTGTGGTGGATGAAACTCAGATCCATCCCATGTCCAATTCTTGTCTACTTCAGATTCTATTGGTAATTCAACAAAAACTGGATTATTTAAACAGGCATTGGTAATATCCTGAAACTTAGTTCTGCTTGGAACATTTAGTACAGCAACAACATCTTCTTCTACAACTAAAATAAATTTTTTCATTTATATTGTTTCCGTTTCTACGCCATTGATATATTTCCAGCCCATTTCTACCTTTGAGGATGCTGAAACTTCAAAACATTCTGGGCTTGAAAGCATTCCAGCAATAGTTCCTTGTCTTACAGCGTCGTCATCTTTAAGAGCAATGATTGCAACAACAACATTGTTATTGTCTATCATAGCGACTTTTCTATTAGCCATTAATTTCTCCTTATGTCTAGTATACCATTTGTGCTTCTTATATTAACAGCCAACACAATCACCACCAATATAGAAGCAACACACTTGTCCTGGATCGTTGCCACAGTATGCAGTAGAACAATCAATTGGTGTAGCGATGATTGCAATAATAGGTGTAGCGATGATAGGTGTAGCGATGATAGGTGTAGCGATAATTGGTGTAGCGATGATAGGGGTTGCAATTATAGGCGTTGCAATAATAGCAATAATAGGTGTTGCGATAATAGGTGTTGCGATAATAGGTGTTGCAATGATCGCAATAATAGGCGTAGCAATGATAGGAGTCGCAATAATTGGAGTAGCAATGATAGCGATAATAGGAGTCGCAATGATTGGTGTCGCAATGATTGGTGTCGCAATGATTGGTGTCGCAATGATTGGTGTAGCAATGATTGGAGGAGGTGGTGGTGGTGCAATGTACTGTAACGGTACACCTATTCCACTTGGACTACGAAATAATGGACTCACTTTTCTCCTCTTTCCTAATAATTAAGCAAACTTGTTTTGTGACGCTAGAACTGTAAATCCAGATGCAGTCTTTATAATTGTATAAACATATGCATCTATTCCGTTAACAGTTCCTGTAGCAGGTGCTGATCCACCTAACCACTTAGGGGTTACTACTGATCCATCAATTTGAAATCCTGATGCTGCTGGGATATATGCTGTAGCAGTATTTGTATTAAGATATACAACAGAGATTTGTTCTCCAACTGCCATTGTTGAGTTAAGAGTTGTTGAGCCATTTCCACGAACATTTATTGTCCAGTTTCCTGTGGCAGCACCAGTATAATATTCAACAGATGCTGTTAAGGTATCAATATTAATAACGGTTGCTGATGATCCAGCAGCAACAATCTCAACTGTTTCTTTTGGTGATGTTAGAGTTGCATTGGTTGATAGAGATATTGTTGGTATTGGGCCTGAACCGTTTGTAACAGTAATTCCAGGACCAGCGTTTATAGCAGTTAGGTCTCCACCAGCATTTGAGATTGTTACCCATGTGCTTCCATTATAGAAAGTTAGGGAATCTGAGTCAGCAAGATAAGCAAACATGCCTTCTTGAACAGTGCCTACTGGTAGGGCTGTAGTTCTTGCTGCAGCATCAAGAAAGAACATGATTGTTTGGTTCTGCAGGTTGTATTGAACCTGTGCTGCAGTTAGTACCTGACCTGTATTGAAGGTAAGATATCCTGCGTTTGGACTACCTATTGGCATTCGTTTTCTCCTTTAGTATGATAGCGTGTTAGTGTTTTGTGGAACAGTATCTCCAAGTATACCTTGAAGTTCTGAATCTAGCAGAAAGCCCTGAATAAGAGGCTCAGAAGTTAGCAGTTTGGTTGTCCAAGTTTTTGGAGTAATATCGTGCTGAACACCCTGAACAAACAACTCTTTTGAGATATTGCTACCACCAGACATTGTTCTTTCTACAAAGATAAGGTTGTAGATATCTGAAGATAAATTAATAATTAAGTTTAATTCACTGATATCTGCAATGTTATTTACAGTAATTGAGTCAATTCTTAGGTCTGCATCTTTACGACTGGCTAATAATGTTCTGGCTTGATCGTTTGACTCTTGATCTGTCTGTACAAGAATTCCTGTTCTCTGGCCTGATTTAGTAAAGAATCTTTCAATACTTGGAGTATCAAAAACAGTTTGAGGTACAGGATTAGGCCCAACATTATCGTCATATCTTGTAACGGTAACATCGTTTAGAATTAACTGATCATCATAAGCAAAATCAATGCTCTGATATGTAAACTCTCCAGGAGCCCCTGTATCTGAATAGATTCTAACTGGAGCATCTGCTCTTTTAATAACATCATCACGATCAATAAATAGTGTTTTACCAGATCTTTGCATAAAGAATGCACCAAACTCTGATTGCTCAACTGTTTGAATAGCAGCAAGAACTGATCTTGCTCCTCCTGGATCTGCCTGCATAGTAGACTGGCCTGGTAGTGTACTTCTCATGGATGCTGGAAAACCAGCAAAATCTAATAGTGCATCTACTCTTGCTCCAGATAATTGACCTGCTGGGCATCCAGGAACAGGAGCAACCCCTGTAGAAACATTGTTTAGAAGACGGAATCCATCAACACATTGCAGAGTAACCTGAGATGTAGTGTAAACTCCATCATAAAATCCAGTGTCGTATGTAACAATATATCCAGAAAATATGTTAATTTCTAAAATACCACCTACTGCTTGATCAACTTCTGCATAGATTCTTATCTTGCGTAGTGGTACTACCTTTGAACTATCTGTTACTGGATCCCAGAATGGACTTGCTGAGTTTTGAGGATTAAACCATGACTCAGGATCATTTAACACTACCGTCGCAGATCCAGCCTCAAAGTTAGAAAGGATACGGTTACGGCCTCTACGAGTAGAGCATCTCATAACCATATCAGAAATATCATAAAGATCTGAAGCCTGGTCTGCTAAAATATTTTCATCTAAAATGCCATAAACAGGATCATTAAGAATAAGAGGATATCCAAATGCTGCACCATTAGCAAAGTCAATTTCTACTTTTAATACTGGTGTCGCCATTTTATATCGCCTCTAATGTTAGACTTTGGCCATTAGTCTGACCAGCAAGAAGTCCATTTCTAACTGTCTGAACTAAGTCATTTTCAGTTGTTACTGATCCTGCCACATTTATATTAATAACTGGAGCACTAGATCCTGACATGCTACTTCCCATTAATCCCTTAGCAGTGTCTAGAGTGTTTGAGTTTCTGAATCTAAATCTTTCATCATAATCCATTGCATCTGCTGCTGCTTGTGCAGCACTTGAGTCTGCTATTTCTTTTGCCTTAAAGTCAGAAAGCAGTTTTTCTCTTGCTGCTGCTGCTGCAGCGAGTTGTTCTTCTCTTTGCTGTGCTGCAATTGCCTGGCCTGTGTATCTTGCAGAAGACAAAGCATTCTGTGTGCTGACTCCTTGATTCAAGAGGCCAGTAACCATAGAGTTTGCAATCTCTGAGGCAGATACTCCAGCCTTTGTTGCATCTGCTACTGCTGAATTTATTGCTTTAGTAGTTGTTGCCGTGCTAATTGCTGATACTGCTGCTGCAACTGTTGCTGCTGTGGTTCCTGTTGTACCAGTAGTTCCTGTAGTTCCTGTAGTGCCAGTAGTTCCAGTAGTTGGAACACCACCAGAACTTAACTTAAGTTTTCTTAAGTATTCATCAAGTTCGTTATTTGCTGCTCTCCACTTATTAAATGCTATGTCTGCAGGATCAAATAATGTTCCTGAATATGTAGCAGGTGCCTTAATCTTATTTAGATAATCAAGAACCTGTTGGTTGCCCACACCCCAGGCTTTAGCCAAATCTGTAATATCTTTATCTGAAATGTCTCCATCAGACTCAATCTTTAAGATAACATCCTTGTATTTTTCTGCCTCATCCTTGGTTAACTTCCAAGTACCCATGAGAGTTTGAAGATCAGAATCAGAAATCTTACCATCATCTCTTAACTTGGAGATAAAGTCAAGATACATTCCTGCTTCTCTTGTGCTTATACCCCATGCCTGTGCAAGTGCTGCAACTTCATCATCTGATACTTTATTATCTTTAATAGCAAAGACTGTATAGATATATGTTTTGGCTGCTTCAATTGACATGCCCCACTTTTTAGCAAGAAGTTCTATTTCTTGAGTAGACAGTTTTTCATCTGCAATAGCAGTTAAAAGATCTGTATATCTCTCAGCATTCTTGTTAATTGCTTCAAATAGAGCAAGTTCCTGAATTCTTAATTTAATTCTTTCTGCTAATGATGCATCAGCATCTTTTTGCTTTGCCTGTAATTTTTGTACTGCCGTTAATTGAATATTCTCATACTCAGCAGGATCTGTTATTTTAAGGTTATACTTCTTTTCAATTTGAGCCTTTAGTGCAGCATTCTTTTTATCAATGTCTGCCTGCTTTTTTGCTGCTGCTGCAGCCTTGGCTGCGGATGCTGCTGCTGCTCTTTCTTGTGCTTCTCTAATTTTTTGTGATTTTGCTGCTGCTGCTGCTTGAACTTCAGCCTTGTACTTTTCTGCTGCTGCTCCACCATAAGTTTTTTCAGTTAACTTTGAAACATAATCAGTTGTAACTCCAAGGCTTGTATTGTATCCATTTGTTGCATCTGTTGCTTTCCAAGTTGCAAATCCAAGACCAGCCATAGCCAAAGCACCTAAGCCTGCTGCTACTGCAGTACCAAATGATGCAATTGCTGTAGCAGTTGCTGCTACTGTTGTTGCTGATGCAATGGCTGTCCATGCTGTAAGCACTAGTCCTAAGTTTGCAAGGAATACACCAATATTTGCAATAGTAAATACTACAGCAGTAATTCTAACAATATCATCTAGATTATCTTTATATTTATCTGCCCAGCGAAGAATTCTTCCAACAATGTCCAAAAACTTTAAACCAAGTTGCATAGAACCTTCAAATGCTTGGCTTAAGTCTGTACCGTTTGTCTGTACCCATTTTTCAACTGCTGGAATTACAACATTAATTATTTCATCTGTAAATCTTTGAACTACTGGTAATAACTTTAAACCTATTGTTTCAAGAACTTCTCCATATGCTAGTTGTAATGTTGTTAGTGGATCAAGATTTGCTAATTGTTCTGCTGTACCAGCATATGTGGTACCAAGAATAGACATAATGTCTTCAAATTTTGTTGTTTTGCTTATAAGTCCAGATAGTTCTGGAGATAACTTCTTTAATGCACCAACATTTCCCTGCTGTGCTTTGGTAATTCCAATTGTTACGGCCTGTAAATCTCTACCTGTTGCTGCTGCAACATCTAATGCAATTGTCTGAAGTCTTTGTGATTCAGTCATATCTTGTGTAGCAACAAATAATGTTGCAAGACTTGCTCTTAATGCTGTATCGCTTTGGTTTACACGAAACTGAGTTACCTTTATGTATTCTTCAGCAGCAGCGATTGCCTCTTTTGTTGCACCAGTTGTATTCATCATTGCATTTGCAAGAATTAACTGTGACTTTGAATCCTCAATTGCTGCTTTTACAGCATCAGTTCCAATTTTTATGCTTAGTGCAGCAGAGGCTGCAACGGCAATACCAAATGACTTTCTTGTCTTTTTTGCAAAGGCATCAAACTGGGCTCCAAGTTTCTTAAGATCTTTTTGGGCTGCCTTAGAACCTTTATCTGAGTATTGGGTAAGAATTCTGGCAACTACTGCACCTGTAGCCATTTGTTAGTTCCTCCTCTTATTTAGGTTCTGTTGTAATGTTTGCTTAACATTGTTGAATGCGTGTTCAACATTTTTTACAATTCTATCTTTATTGTTGTCTACAGATCTCCAAATTAAACGAGAAGCCTTTGACTCTTTTCTTTCAAGGTTACTGATAAATGTACCAGTTCCTTTGTTTCTTCTACCTGCTAATTCATAAATAACACCTGCTGCAGATCTGTTCTTTAATGCTCCTGCTGATGTTGTGTAGTCTTTTCTAACCTTACCCTCAGCCTTTGTGGATGTTATTCCTGCCTTAATAATACTTTGATCCCAAGCAGGCCATCCTGCACCACCACGACTACGAGGGTTGCGAGCAGCCTGAGTGGACCATCCACTTAATGGGGCATCTGATTTTACGAAACCTTGGGCTTCGTCTTTGGCAATTTTGAGTTCTCTATTAATTACTTTTTTAAACTCTTTAACTGCATCTTTATCAAATTGGTCCAATGCTTTTAGTGTCTCTGTTAATCCTTTTAACACTATCACATCTTTACTCATTGCTTGCTCGCATCCTTTGATCGTTGTTTTAGATAAATAACCATTGACTCAAGTATCCCATCAGGGGCATCCATTAAGTCAGTTGGTGCTATGCCTGTTTCCACAGAAATCATTGCTAACGAATATGTTAGGCTGTCTCTGTGGATTCTAAATTTGGGTCTACGACTAACTCAACACTTTCTAAAGTGTCAAGGAAGGAATCTCCCCAAGGCTTTACAACCTGACCAGCATCCTTCAAAGCACTGTGTGCCAAGAAGTAGATGTGTTCAAGTTTCTGATCTTCGCTAAGAAGTTTAGCAAAACCCTTGCCAAACTTTTGCTCAAATGCAACTATTGCTCGTGGTCTTAGAGATAGTGTTCCCTCAAACCCGTCAACAGTTTTTACTTTTATATGTAGTCCGTCCATCTTTGTCCCCTTTCAAGGTGTTATTTGTTTTATGGAGTTGTATCTTTTTCAATTGTGCCATAAATTGGCCAGTCAACCGTTACAGTTGCAAGGCTTCCTGGAGTTCCTGTTAAAGGAGCCCATTGGCTAACAAGTGCTTGAAATCTGTATTCAGGATTCGTAGCACTTATTGCTGCATTTTCTGGTCTTACTGAACAATTAATTAACAATCCTCTGTTTGGATATATTACAGATTCTAGTTGCGATACACCAAAATCTTGCATTAGTTCAAGGCTTAAAGAATTGTCCTCAAGCCCTGCAACCATCTTTTTTGCAATATCTCCAACCTGTGTAACCTCAACCAAGTCATAAACTGTTCCAAAACTTATGGAAGAGCAATGATCAGAAACATCATAGCCATCTAAAATTATTCTGGGGTTAGTTAAGACTAGTTTTGACATGATCTATTACGCTGTTGCCTTTACGATTTGTCCGCTTACAGGCCATGTGACAGAAACAGTTGATAGTTCACCAACGGCTCCATTTAGAGGAGTCCATTCTGAAATCAAAACCTGTCCTGCCTTTGTTGCACCTGATCCTGAACCATCAGCCTTGTAAATTGGATTTGTTACAGATACTGCTGCTGAAGTTGGCTTGATTGTGAAATTCGCCAATTCTCCAATTCCAATTGCGCTTATTACTTGCTCAAGAGCACCTGATGCAAAGTCATTCATAAATTCTACGGTTACTGAATGATCCTTTAGTCCTGCTGTTCTTGTTCGTGCTCCTGCTGGTCCAAAACCTGTGGTCTCAACCACATCTTCTGGTGTGTTAATTGTGACGCTAGAAATGTATTCTGATATGTCAGTTAGTGGAGCACTTGCTCCAATTTCTACAACTGCATTTGTTAATACTAAACGAGCCATGATTATTTATCTCCTTCATTGTTGAATGTTTCTTTAATTTCATCCACCTTTGGTGCTTCTTTCACCTCTGGTGTATGTCTTACTGATGGTGCTTGTGTTGCTGTTCCTTGCTTTTTTGCTATTCCTCCAGAGGCCAAAAGATAATCTATTGAGGCTCCAAGGTCAAGCAATTCTTGTTCTGTGAATGTTTCGCCAGCAGATTTGCCACCTACTTGTGTTGGCGAGGTTACGATATATTCCATTATTTCTCCTTAGCCCCAAAGTGTGAGGTTATAGCGATAAGATAAAAATGATTGATCCCCAGAATTGTAAGTACCACTTTCTGCACTTATAACTCTTAGTGTATCAACAAGACCACCTAATGTTCTATCTGATTCTAGAGCAGTTTTAATTGATCCAGTTCCAGTTCCCGCTAATAGATTATCTAGTTTGTCTTGCCCTGCTCGTTCAGAAAATCTCTGAACTATCACAAATACATCAACAGATGCTTGGTCTAAACCACGCATATTGTTAATATCAAATGTGAAATCTAGTTGTCCTACAATTGCACATGGTGGAACTACTACATCTGGAATTGTATCATAAACTCTCAATCCCGTGATTGTTTCTAGGTTCTTTCCAAGTGCATCTCTTACTTGATTAATTTTAATCATTAGAACGCCAATCCAAAGTTTCTACGGAATGGCTTTAATAAAATCTCAACATCTGGATCTAGACGAGAACTCAAACGAACTGTTCCTAGTTCTACAGATCCTGCAATACCAAACGGAGATTGCTTTCTAACAAATAGTCTTGATGCCTGTATCTTACAAGCAAGTTGTACCTCATAAGGTACTTCTTTCCATCCAAAGATTCCAGTTATTTTAACTGTCTGAGGAAAGAAATATGGAAAAACATATGTCTGAATTGCCAAGAGTCTTGTTACTGGCCATCCTCTTTCAGGATTATTAATTGGCTCATACATAACATCTGTATCTAAGTTCCATACTTGATTGAATGGACCTGATTGGTTTGCTCTTGATCTAATTTCTACTGGCTCTACTAAGTCGTCTATCTCTAAGTACCACGGATTTACGGGTGTGTAGATTTTTGTTGTAGGTGAAAGAAGAGTACCTTCTTGGTAGAAAGATCTCTGGCAGTAGTCATCAATCATACGACTTGCAGCAAGAATAGCCATTTGAATGTCTTGATCATCAATGCTATCTTCAATCTGTAGGCCATTTCTTACATCAGCCAAAGTTGTATAGACATTTGTTGGTTGGCTAGAACTAGCAGCAGTAGGGTAACTCATTTATTCCTCTTCTCCAATTTAGGCAACATAGCCTTCTCCATCTTAGGAGTAGCACTTGCTGTCTCTTTCTTAATCTTAAAGATATTCTTAATTTTTTTCATAACTTCCTTTTTTTAAAAAGGAGTGGGCCAAAGACGGGGACTTCCTCAACCCACTCCTTCCTTAGATTACTCTAAGTATTGCATAGAATCAACTATACAAATTAGAATGTAGGTGTTACAAGACCAGTTCCTGAGATCTTTGAGAATGCTGCAGGGTAACGGCCAGCAGTTGCTGCTGCGTATCCGTATACGACTGACTTAATTGTCAATGATCCAGCACCTGTTGCATCAAAGTTCAATGCAAATGGTGATCCAGCCTGCTCCCAAAGATGGAATTCTGGTGCAGTTACGCAATAGATTTCATCTTCGTTAGTGCCAGCACCTGCTGTTGTTGTAACATTCGCATCTGCAACAATTGGAAGACCCATTAGTGAGTATCCTGAATTGCCGTAGTATGCCTGGCCTGCACCTGTTGCGAATGAGTTCATTGGGCCGTTTAGTGTAGGAACTACAAGTGGACGACCTGCTGTATCAACTGCTGCAAGCAAGAATGCTAGGCGACGAGGGTGCATGACCCAGTGTGTTGGGTTCATGAATGCACCAGTCTGTACCAACTGGTAAGCGTTAGCCAACTTTGGATACAGTTCTGCAACTGTTGGTGATGCATCTGTGTATGTTACAGATCCAATACCTACAGTGTTTGAAAGACCTAGGATAGAACCTGATGTTCCGTCACCGTTAAGGATCTGTGAATCAAGTGTTGTGTGCCATCCACGGATAAGGTCTGAGATGATGAATGAGTCAATACCTGTACCACGCTCAATCGCCTGCTTTGAGATATCCTGCTGTCCTGCGATTGTACGAACATTCACAGTAAGTAGTGTATCGTCAGCATTTGTCTCTGAGATAGCATCATTTTCAGCAGCCTGAACTGCAGTTGATGTACCAGTTGTCATGCGTGAGATATTTAGTGTCATACCTGCTGGAGGCAAAACCATCTTGTTTGTTGCGAAGTCTGCTGTTGGGCGACCTGCACGAGCAAGAGGTGCTGCTAGATCAACAAGGTACTGTGGGATTACGAGACCAGCAAAGTTGCCAGTTCCTACATCACGACGCTCAATCTCTTCTTCACGAGTGTGACGAGCAAGACGCTCTTGTGCTGCATAGTCATTGCTGAACTTTGCTGCAAATGCATCCTTAACGAATGAGTTGTCTGCTTGAGGTGTGTATGTACGAACCTCAGAAACAATCTTTGTTGATGCAGAAACCTTTGGCATTGCAACATCAGCGACTGCTGATCGTGCTTCTGCTGCCTTAGCATCTGCTGCTGCCTGAGCAGTCAACTTTTCAATCTTTGAATCTAGTGAGCGTGACTCTTCAACAAGGGCATCAACCTTTGCTGACTCATCATTTGTAAGGTCTGTACGATTCTCTGCAGCAACTGCCTCAAGAACTTCGTCCAACTCTACCTTAACTGCATCACGGCGTTCAATTACTTTGTCTAGATAAGACATTTATTGTTCTCCTTTGTGAGTTTGTTTAGTGCGAGGTGGTGGTTACGGGTTTCACGACGCTTACGGGTGTGAGCCTAACTCCGACTTCTACCTATCTTGTTAGATAGGAATATTATTTGATTGTATTTCTCTTTGCTTGTGCTAAGCGTAGAGACATTCTTGGCATGTTATCTGGTAGGAAGTTTAGAACTGATGGATGATCTCCAACAATCTTTCCACCCTGTCCAGGTACATCTACTACATTGATAATGTTAGCAGAAGTCTCTAATTCTTCATCTTCAACTTCTTCTAGTGGAGATTCAGATGACTCTTCTTCTTCTGACTCTACTTCTACTCCATTATTACCAAGTAGTGTACCCATGACTTCTACAGCCTTCATGACATATTCATGACCTTCTGTTAGGTCTCCAAAGATGCTCTCTAATACTAATAATGAGTCACCACTTACTTCTCTACCCTCTTTTATTTGGGCAATGGCTCTCTTAATTGCTTCTCTAGCCTCTACAGAAGTTGCTGGATATGCTGGATATGTGACGATTGATACATCACCATCAGCAAGGCTAACCTCTGTTAGGCTTCTTTCTGTACGGTCATCATTCCACTTTTGGCGAATAACACGGAAAGCAAAGGACATTTGGTCAACATCTCCACGCTCAACAAGAGTATATAGATCTCTTGCCTCTTGTGTATTTGCTAACTCTGCTTCAAAGTATAGTCCTCTTTCATCTTCAGTTAATCTCATTGTACCGTTTTTGGTTCTGGCCATTGGCAACCCTTCGTGGTTAACCAATAATCTAACATCAGGTGTCTCACTGAGTGTCTTTCTGAATGCACCTGGTGCAATCTTTTCAATAAATGGCAGTGGAACAGATGGCTCATTGAATACTGCAGCATAACCAGCCATACGCATAGTACCATCTTCTGCCTGTCTTGCTTCTATGTCTCTGACCGTAAAGGTACGGCGTTCAGTCTTCTTCATCTTGCTCCTTGCTTTATTAGTTTCATTATCTAATTTATCAATTTGGCGTTGTGCCCAATCCTGAGCAGCATCATCAAAATCTGCATTTCCACCCCAAAGTAGCCAAGCAACTAGGCCTGCTCCTGGATATTCTGGATCTTCAGTATTGCTATTCTTTGGTGCTTGTCCATCTGCCTTGTGTCTTGCGAACCAAGGTGCCATCTTTCTTACTTTGTTGTCAGAGATATTGCCATCAGCCATCTCTCTTGCTTCTCTTTTAGTAGCATCAGTAAGTCCGTCGCCACCAAAACCTTCTGCCAAATAATCTAGTCCTCTTTGTGCATTATTTCTAATGAACTGTGGAACATTGTCTATAGGCATTATTCCTTGACCTCATCACTGTAAGCAGCCTTTGGATCTGCTGGATCAACCAAAGACACTTGCTGTAGTTGTGCTGAAGGAAGTCCTGTGTGATTTAGATCTGCCATATCAAGCATCTTAGCAACATCATCTGGGTTGTAACCAACCTGTACAAGGATAGAAGCAATTTCAGCCTTCATCTTATCTCCAACAAGTGGTGCTTGATTAGCATCAATGTTTTGTAGAGGAAGTCTGTATTGATCTCCTTGCTCACCAAGTGATGAAAGGTCTTCGTAGTTGCGTACATCATTTAGTGACAAGAAGCCTTCTCTTAGTCCCTTTGTGTAAGCATCAAAACGCTCAATTGTAGTACCACGCAAAAGTGCATCTAGGTTAAAGCGAATAAATCCATCTGGCTCAGGAAGCAGTGGAGATAGTGCTTGTTCCAAACGCTCTAGCAATGGACGCAATGAGTGTTGTACAAATGAAAGGTTCTGTGCTTCTACAGATGCATAAGACATAGCACCTTGTGAAGGATGACCTAATAGGCTTAGTGGGACACGGAATATTCTTGCAATGTCCTCCACATTGAAGCGTCTGACCTCAATGAGTTGTGCGTCTGCAGCGTTTAGTGTTAGTGGCTTAAATGCTGCACCACCAGAAAGAATACCAACCTTACCAGACATGTATGGTCCAGCATGTGATTCTTGCCAGTTAGTAGAAATGTCTCTTGCTTGATCTGGTGTTAATTCACCAGCAACTTCAATAACTCCACCAGGATTTGATGCATTACCAAAATATGAAGCAGCATAAGTATCAGATGCTTGTGCAATACCAACAGACATACGGCAAGCACCAATTGGGCTTAATCCATAATATGATCCTGGCATTCTAAATAGTGGAATATGTAGAAGTTCTCTATTTGTAAGAATCTTATCAAAGATACCTTTTTCTGTATCCTTAACTCTGTAAATAAGTGGCTCACCTGGAGCAAGTCTTTCAATTCTAATTTCATTTGGATTCAATACATATAGTTCTGTTACTTCATCATTATCATCTCGTACCGTCAAAATAAATGCATTACCATGTAGGTGTAGAGAAGTAATTACTTGCTCAATAAATTCTAGTCTTGTTGTTTCTGGATTTGGCTTATTAACCCATTCTGGAGTATAGTTATAAACTGATGCATATGAAAGACGATTACGCCCTCTGCGTACATAAGCACCCATTGGCAATGAAGCGATAGTATCTCCAAGCAATCTTACGCATGAATAAACTGTAGATGTACGAATAGCAGACTCTGTATCAACATAGGTACCTGTATTGGCTACACCAAACAAAGGACGAGGTGGAATCAATGGAAGTATGTATTGACTGTTCATGTCTCTGGCTTCACCAGATGCCTTTAGTCTTTTGGATAGACTCATTTAATTACCCTTTTCCCTTAGTTAATTTTACCATGTTGCTATGCCTACTCGCTTCCAAGTGTTAGTTGCAGTGCATATGTAGATATAGTCTGCATCCCAGGCAATTGTTCCTGCAGTTCCTGTAGCAGATGCAGATGCTGGAGTCTTTGTAGTTAGTTGCAAATCTCCATTAATTTTTACATTTCCATTAAGTCCACCAGTATTATCAAATACACCAAATATCAGTGGAGTTGTAGTATTTGTGTTGGAGATATATAGTCTGTCAGAGTTGCTCTCATTTTGTCCCGCATTAAATCCAAGGAACACATTTCGTGATCCACCAGAATTTCCTCCTGCTGCAACACCAAGAGTTGTGTTATTAGTCATGAAATAACCATTTCTTGATGCATCTCTTCCAACTGCTGTATTTCCTCCAGAAACATTAACAGAGGCTACTGGAACGCTAAATCCTGAACCAGTCAAAAGTCCTGCAGGTGCTGTAGAAGCAAGAATTGTAAGAATTGAAGTAACTCTAACACCTCTGCCAACAACAATTGTAACTCCTGTTACTGCTCCACCTGACACTGTAATATTTGCAGTAAGGTTTCCTGGAGCAAATCCATAGAAATGATCAGTAGTTAAGTTAACATTTGTGTAGGTACCGTCAGTATATCCAGATCCTGGAACGATTGTTCCAAGTGAAGCAACTGTGTCTGTTAGGTTTTGAAGTGTTGCTTGTCCCAATCCAGTGTTTTGTGAACCAGCAATAATTTGAATTAGAGATGCTCCACCAAGATTAGTGTTAAATGCTCCATTAAATAGAACACCTTGAGCATTATTTCCAATTGCTGTGTTACCGTTTACACCATTTACATATTGAAGTGCGTTTGAACCAATTCCAATATTTCCAGTACCAGTTACAATATTTTCTAAAGCATTAGCACCAAAGGCAACCATGCTTGATCCAGTTGTTGCAGAACGCAAAGCATTTGGACCAACAGCAATATTATTAGTACCTGTTGTCTGTGATCTTAATGCTCTATATCCAATTGCAAGGGTGCTGCTTCCTGTTGTATTAGAAAGAAGTGCATCTTCTCCAATTGCAACATTTACACCACCAGTTGTGTTAAGAGAAAGTGCAGCATTTCCAATTGCTATATTTGCTGATCCTGTTTGGTTTGCATTTAAGGAATTATTACCAATTCCAATATTAACACTGGCAGTTGTGCTATTTGCTAAAACAAAACTACCAATTGCAATATTTCCACCACCAGTTGTATTTGATGCTAATGTGCTTCTTCCAAAAGCAGAATTATCTACACCTGTTGTAAGATTAGAAAGTGTAGAATTACTTCCAATACCAAAATTACCACTTAGGTTTTTGTTCAATCCTCTTGTTATGTATATTCCTTGATTTGATGAATTTTGATCAACAATAATAGGATTAGTTGCAGTTATTGCTTCAAAAGTTGAAGGAATATTCATTTTAGTTCCACCAGTAAATGATGATGCAAGGTAGTCAATTCCAGAGTTGATGATTGAATAAATTCCACCAGATACTGACATTGGTCTTAGTGTTACTCCTGTTGTATTAAACAATTGAGAGTTAAACAGTACGAGTTGTCCAGCAGCAGAAGTTACTGCATAGGTGGCATTAGAAAATACTGATGAATCAACAATAAAAGTAACACCAAGTGTGTTAGTGACAGTACCAATAAAGGCAACATTTCTAAAAGTGACTACAGAACTTGCAGCATTAATTGTAGGAGTACCTGCATTAAAGCCCTCATCAAAACGAGTAGCACCAGCACCTGTAATTGATACTGCACATGCAGTGTTAAATTTAGCACCTCTAACAAGTACAGTTCCGCTAGTACTCTTATTAAATGCAGTTTGAACATTACAATTGTTTATGTATGCATTAGCAGTTCCTGCAATATCAAGTGTAGTAATAGCCAACCCATTAAGCGTTGCATTAGTTGCAGCAGAACCAATTGTTACTGTTCCGTTAATGGCAACATAACTTTGAGCCTGGCTTTCAATATTGATTGCAGATATATTGATTCCGCCATATGCTGGAAGAGTAGGGTTTTCTGTATATGTGCCTGGATAAACCATCAATGTGCATCTGTTGCTATCTACAAGGGTTAGTCCATATGAAATTGTCTGTACTGGCTTTGTTAGATCACCGTTTCCAGTTACATCGCTTCCGTCTGCTGTTGATACATAGATTACTCTATCGTATCCCGCAAAATCTGGGCCTGTAGCACCAGTGGCACCAGTTGCTCCTGTATTACCAGTAACACCTGTAGGACCAGTATCTCCAGTTACGCCTTGTGCTCCTGTAGCACCTGTGGCACCAACGGGACCTGTGGCTCCAGTCACACCAACATCACCAGTTACGCCTTGAGGACCAGTAGCCCCTGTTACGCCAACTGGACCAGTACTTCCTGTTACTCCTGTAGGACCAGTATCGCCAGTTACTCCTTGAGCACCTGTGGCTCCTGTAGCACCAGTTGGGCCAGTTGGTCCAACAACTCCTGCTGCTGTTATTGCAAGAATCAACTGATGATTATTTGCAAAGTTAGTTGTACCAGTTCCTGCTGATGTAATCAAAGTTACTGGAACTTCCCAATAATTAGTTTGAGGTGTTGGTGTTGCAGAAACAGTCCACTTCTGATAATTACCAGAAAGACTCTTGTCTTGCAAAACTATAATATCGTTAGTCTTGAGCAATGCCAAGAAGATATCAATATCAGCACCATCTTGATTTATATGGCTAATATTGATTTGTGTTGCAGAAACTTGTGTTGCATTGTTCCAAATAACATGTCCATTACCAGGATCTCCAGTTGTTGTTGAAGTGTCTGCTTGGTAGTCATAGTAGTTAGATGATCCACCATCTGCTCCTGTGGCTCCCGTCGCTCCTGTGGCACCAGTAGGTCCTGTCGCTCCAGTAACACCAACAGGTCCTGTTGAGCCTGTGGCTCCTGTGGCACCTGTATCTCCAGTAACACCAACGGGTCCAGTTGCACCTGTTACTCCAACTGCTCCCGTAACTCCAGTAGGTCCTGTATCTCCTGTAACACCTTGTGGGCCAGTAGAGCCTGTTGCTCCAACGGGTCCTGTAACACCAGTTACACCTGTTGCTCCTGCAGGGCCTGTACTTCCTGTACTTCCTGTAGGTCCAGTTGATCCTGTGTTTCCAGTTACGCCTTGCGGACCAGTTGGTCCAACATCACCAGTAACACCAGTAGGTCCAGTTGGTCCTGTATTTCCTGTAACTCCTGTAGGCCCAGTTGCACCAGTAACGCCTGCTCCTGTTGGGCCAGTTGCTCCTGTACTTCCTGTTGGACCTGTAGAGCCAGTGGCTCCTGTTGCTCCAGGTGCTCCTGCTGGACCAGGTGCAGATACTTCAACAATGTTTAATTGTTCATTCACATTTACTTGATTAGACATTTGCTGTTACCTGAGCCCTTACTGTTATTTGACCTTGAATTAAACGAGTGATCTCAGAACCTGCTGTAAGTTCTAAATCATAAAGATAAAATCCTGCTGGTATCGCTTCTGTCTGCAAAACAGTTGCAAGAACAGCAATGCCTCCAGTTAAAGGAGTAATTGTAAGTCCACCATTAGATGTAGTTAGTGTCAAAACAGCATTAGATGTGAACTTTTCTCTAAGTTGCATACGAGCAGTATAACCAGTAAGATTAACTGGGTTTCCGTTGTAGTCTGTATAAACAATGTTTACAGTCCAAGTAGCCCCTTGATCAATTACTGTGTTATATATACCTGCAGTACCTGGCATCTTTTATTCCTTTTCCGTTACCCAAATTAAAAAGCCACCAAGAGCAATAAAACTAATTGGTGGGAATATCAAAAATAGACCGTATGTCGTAAGGCTTACTCCAACTATCTCTGTAGTTAGTGACCAATCTATATTTGGCTTCTTTAGTTTCATGATGCTCCTTATTTATTTAAATGAATAAAATCTTGGTACAGGCTGCTTAGGTGGTGCTGGTTGTGTGCTTCTATCATACCCAAAAATAGCAGCAACTGCTGCGTCAATCTTGCGTTTGTTATTAGCCTTAGAGACCATCAGACCTCTTGATGAAGTCTTTGTTACACAGTTTGCAATGTGTCTTGCTAGTCTTGGATCTCCATCATGTGTGAAAGAACCGTTAACTACTGCTTCATAAAACTTTTGTGTTGCTGGCACCATACGCTCTGCAGAGTTAGGATATGAAATCACAGGTAGACCTGCTTCATCTAGAACCATGAATGTTCTATTCCATCTTGCTGGGTCAAAGACAATTTCACGAACACTGAAATCTGGATTTCTGTAGTAATCAACAATTGTCTCTTCCACCTCTGCAACATTAACATGCCAATTTGGATCAGGATCTACCTCTGGTATTTCCCACAATCCAATAATTTTAAGATGAGGCTTTTCGCCTCCAAGGAACCAACCAACAACTGCAGTTGCATCATTAGAGAAAGCACCATCAAAAGCAATTATAGCATCTTCTCCAGGAATATGCTCTCTGTCTTTAAGAGTAAGTGCCTCCCATAAATCAGAGTTGATCCATGATGCACCTGTACTTGTCCAGATATTCAAACGCTTAGTTTTAAATTCATTCTCTGGTGTAAGTGCTGCAGCAGACTGCATATCCTCTTCAGAAACGATATCTCCAAGGGATGGATTGGCTAAAGCCCAGTTTGCTTCGTCCTTATAATTGAGTTTTTCGTCTCCCTGCCACCATGCAAAGAAGAAAGTAGGGTCTTCAATCTCGCCTTTTGTGAGTTGAATACCTCTGTTGTACATAGAATAGCAGACAGAATCCTTACCAGAAGAGTCATATTTAGAGCCTGCTGTGGTAATTGCTACCAACATTGGCTCAGTTCTAGCACCCATAGATAGTGATAAAACATCATATAACTCTCTATTTGGCTGTGCATGTAACTCATCAAGTACGATAAATGTAGAGTTTAAACCTTCTTTTGTGTATGCATCAGAAGATAATGCTCTATAAACAGATCCAGTGCTAGGGTTATATATAGTGTTTTGGAATACTTGTAGTATTTCACTTAACTCTGGTTCTAGTTCAATCATTTTCTTTACCGTTTTAAAAATAATACGAGCCTGTTCTTTATCAGCAGCAGCAGAATAAATCTGACCACCACGAACACCAAGAACTAATTGCTCTAAAACAAGTGAAGCGATAAGAGCAGACTTGCCGTTCTTTCTGGCTACGCCAATTAGAGCACGGCGATGTTTTAGAAGGCCATCTTCTCTTTCAGCATACAAATGTAGCAATAAATCTTTTTGCCAGTCACGCAATAGAAACTTGTCTCCAGTATTTCCAGCGATAGAGTCTTCAGTCAGGCGACATAGAGTCTCTATGAAGTCAATAGCCTCATATCCACGACTGTTGGCTAACTCTGTTTTAGAAACGGGCGATAAATAAGTAGGTGGCCACATGCTCACACCTTTAGGGCAAACGATAGCCTGTCATTGTCTATATCAATTTCCAAGACTTCTACTTCTACATCATGGCCAATAGTAAATTGCTCAGGAGTATACTTGCCCATTTTAGTCTTGTGCAATAGTCCAGAGACCATGCCCAATGAAACAAATACGCCAAAGTTTGTGATACCTGAGACCTTGCCTACATAGACTTCGCCTTGTCTTAGTTTTCCAAACTCTGCTATCTTATCTTGCTTAAATTCATTTTGCAAAAGTGCTTTTCGTGAGATAACAATATTACCCTTTTCTCTTTCAAACTGGATAACCTTGGCTTCAACAGTTTTTCCAATCCAAGAACTAAAGTCTTCTGTTCTTTCTACATGGAATTGAGATGCAGGTAAGAATGCTCTTACTCCAATATCTACAATCATTCCACCCTTAACAATTTTAGTGATCTCGCCAGAGACAACATTATTATCAGAATGGAATATGGCCTCAATTGAGTTCCATAGCATCTCTACTTCTGCTTGCTTCATAGATAATGTATATTGGCCTTCTTCGTCAATAGAAAGAACTGTGCCTTCTACTGCCTGGCCAATTGACAGGACTTCATTAATATCAGAAATGCGTCTTGCTGTTACTTCTCTTCTTGGAACAAAGGCTTCTGTCTTATAGCCAATATCAACAAGGACTCCTTCACGATCAATTCCTACTACTATGCCCTTGACCATATCGTTAACCTGAATATACTTTATTGATTCGTCAATTGCCTTTAGGAAGTCTTCTGCTGTTCCTATGTCGTTAATTGCTACTTGATTCATTGTCTATCATTTCCCCTTGTGTTGTGTCTTCTTCTGCAAATACTAGTTTAGCACGATTTTCTCGTCTCTCCAATAATTTATCAATTGAAGTTGCTGCTCTTACTTCTGCTACTCCAAGACGAGATCTTGAAACTGGATCAAAGCCAAGTGAGGTCAGAGAATCAGTATACGCTTTATTGATAGCAACATAAGCCTTAGCATCTGCAGGCTCTGTAGAAATCATATATCTATCTCTTGCTGCTTCATTAGCATCAGCCAAATGTGCTGCATTTTTAATAGCCTCAATATCACTAACAGGGCTAAGCCAAGTAACAGCCACACCCCAAGCACGATTCCATAAATCTAATCCAGATTGCTTAAGGCTCTCTGGTGGTGTTGGTATTTCTCTCGCCATAGGCAAATGACTAATTGTATTTAAATCAGGCAAAGGTCTTCCACCAGGGTTGCCTAATATTCTTTTTAGTTCATTTGGCTTAGGAGGTCGTCCTGCCGTTGGTTGAGCCATTATTTATTTTTTTCCATTTCTATTCGTCCCCTTTTCAAACATGGTTGACACTTTTGTCCCAAATGTCCAAATCTTGTAATTTCGCTATGATATATACGAAAG
>Ga0209770_10000239_pt1 | contig 32755 bp, 22 predicted proteins | sample LauGreSu1BDMLBDD_2_FD_187572 | JGI IMG/M metagenome (GOLD analysis project Ga0209770, IMG submission 187572) | Freshwater lake microbial communities from Lake Michigan, USA - Su13.BD.MLB.DD (SPAdes) (version 2) | ecosystem: Environmental > Aquatic > Freshwater > Lake | place: Lake Michigan, USA...
GAATATTAATAATTTATCATTTGATGAAAAAGAATCGAATATTAATAATTTATCATTTGATGAAAAAGAATCGAATATTAATAATTTATTAATAAAATCAACTTATCAAATTTTAACTTTTAAAAAAGATTTCAATAAGTTATATAATCTAATATTTACATTTTGTTCAACATATAATATTATTATATCAAATTATAATATTAATATTTCTAAAATACAAAATAAACAATATGATTTAACTGATTTAGATAATGATTTTAAATTCAATTTATTTACAACAGATCCATATAGAATTGGAATCTTATTAAGTAATTTATTATATACTAAATATTCTAAATATATAGTAATGTCTACATATTTAAAAAATAAAGAAATTATTATTTCTATTGATAATGATAGAATTATAAGAATTCAGTTATTTTTTATGTATACTGAAATTGGTAATGAACCTAATATTATTAAAGAATTAGAAATTAATACTTTTCAATTGCAGTATAATCTTAATACTTATAATTTACAATATTCTTCCGATTTATTTGAATTAATGCAATTATCATATCAATTATATCATCCTTCTTATTTTTTAAAGTTTTATAAAAAAAATAATTTAAAAAGTTTGGTATTTTCAGAATTAATAACTTCTATATTACAAAATAATACTTATATAAATAATCAATCAATTAAATATCTATTTTTAGAAAAAATTAGAAAACATTTGATCAATATTCTCTATAATGATACTTACTTAAAACTGCAGGTGATATTATTAGATACATATGCAATCGATGCATTAAATAATGATACTCTTAATATTAATCTATTTAATTACAATTATCCATTACATATATTAATATCCAGTAAATATATTGATTTTATTATAAAAATTCTTAATAAATATATCGATTTTAATCAAAATACCAATTATAAGTTAATTATAAAAACTAATACAATATATATCAGTAATGATTTTAGGTTTAATCGAACTAATATTGTATTATATGATACAGTAACTAATAAAAAACAAATTTTATTATTTATTTATAATTCTTTAGATTATGAAGTATTACCAACAATTATGTCAAAAAATACATTATATATTCCACATCAATTAGTTATTATTAGATTTTTAATTATTAATTATTATTATATATATTTATATGATTCTAAATATAATAAATCTTATTTAGATATATTTTTATATAATTTATCTCAAATCATATCTAAAAATGATTTATATATGATTAAAAAATATAATATTATTAATTATATTGGTATATATAAAGATGACAAAATTGATAAATATAAAATTAATTCTTCTATATATCGCCCCCATCAATATAAATTTCAAAATAAACATTTATTAGACTGATTTAGCTAAAATATTTAAACCTAAACGTAATGGTTTTTGAGGATTTAAATATATAGTTGTATCATTATCTAAAGTAATATCATATTCTGATAATTCAGGATATTTTTTTTTTAAATTTTCAAATACTAATTTTGCTGAATGAACTAAAAATGTCATAATCTCAAGAATTTGATCTTTATATTGAATTGTTGGTTTAGTATTTTCATCTATAGGTTCAGATTTTAGAATTAATTGATGCTTTAATAATATTACATTTAAATTATAAGATGAATCAATTAAATCTAAATATAATTTATATACTGTTGGATCATTATCATATTTTATTTCTATTTCATTAATAGGTATATTATTTGCATTAGTTGATGATAATGGAATTTTAAGTTTATAATCTTTAGATAAATCTATATTAGTTGTATGGTAAATTAATTTAAGAAGTGGAATTAATGTAAATGTTTCTGCATTTTTATATGCTTCTTTAATTTCAGTATCAGTTATCGTTTGAGAAACTTGATCTATTCGATTATCAATTAAATTATCCATTAATTATAAAAAATAATATTTTACTTAATATATTACTTAATAATCATTTATTCAAAATCAAAATATATTTTAATTATGAAATTTTTCAATCACTTTATACTTTATTATTCTTTATTTAACTTAATTTATCAGATACAAGCCCATTCATGGATTACTTGCACAAATTATCAATTATCAGAAATATACCCTAAAGATATTAGATTTGCAAATATATCTAAAGAATCTATTAATTATGATATTAATAAATGTTTGGGATTTAGTAGAAATTATCAACTTCAATATGAAAGTGATATTAACAGAGGATTTGGTTTTGATACGGGATATAATTTTAAAAGTAATGAATGTAAATATTCATATGATAAAAATTATTATTCGAATATCCCTATGGCTAAATACCAGTCTGGATCGCAAATATGTTTAACTTATCCATCTAAAAACCATATAGCTGCAGATTGTACTAATAAATATATTGTAGATAATGGGGTAAAAATTTTTCGTTCGGTAAAAAAATTAAATGATGATTTTACTATCGAATATTCACATTTAAATGGTAAACATCAACGTGATACTATTGATTATAAAGGATTTCAAAATTGTCCTAATTTTTGTAATAATATGGATAAAACTGTATGTTATATGTGTTTTAATTTGGAATCTAATATTGAATCAGGTATATATTCTTTTAAATGGGTTTGGGAATTTAATCCTGGAGAATTTTATTCTACTTGTTGGGATGCTGAAATTAATACTAATCAAATTACTAATCAAAATACTAATCAAAATACTAATCAAAATACTAATCAAAATACTAATCAAATTACTAATCAAAATACTAATCAAAATACTAATCAAAATACTAATTTATATCTATATCAAAAACAAATAATATGTGTTGATAAATCTATTAATAATTTGCCTTCAGATAATTCTGTCGTAAATATTTGGGAACAATGTAATAAAAATAAAAAATGTTTTAATGGGGTATGTATACATTATTCTCCATATTATAGTCAATGTTTACCATATGAATTAGATAAAAATATGTTATGTGGGCAAAATGATAATAAAGAAATAAATTGGTATTATAATAAATGTAAAAATAATATGAAATGTGTTCAACTTGTGAATTCTATAGATTATAGATGTCTTTGAATAAAAATAGAATGTTTTTGAATAAAAAACATTAAATGTTTTTTTTAATAAAAATTATATTTTGTTTGGTATAATTATTCTCATTTTAATTTTCATTTATTTTTAATTTTTAATCATGGTAATTTTAAAAAAATTTTCAAGTTCTGAAATCAATGAACTTTCACAAATACAAGCAAGATTAGTATATGACTCAACGTCAAATGTCTTAAAATTTAATAACTCACAAACATATAATAATATCTTAGTTTCTAAAGATACATCTAATAATATTACTAACATAAATCAATTATCAACCACTGGACTTTTATCTACTATTATTGCAAATAATAATGCATCAAATACTAATTATCAAACGTGGACTAATGATTTAGCAACTGATATGATAACTGCATTACAAATGAATAATGTAGGTGTCGATTTTGGCACCACTAGTAGTCATCCATTAGCATTAATAACAGCCGGAACTGAACGTTTATCTATAGACACATCTGGTAATATAGATTTACTTAATCATAATGGTTCAACGATTGGATTAAAATTAGGAGGGACTTTAGTAACAGCCACGGCCACAGAATTAAATTATGTTGATACAACTACAGGCACAGCTGAAGCTAGCAAAGCTCTAATAGTTGATGCTAATAGAGATATTAGTAATATTAGAAATTTAACATGTACAAGTTTAACTGTAAATGGAGAAAGTATTACAGGTTCTGGTACACCTACCGAACTTACTGGGATTACTCCTGGAACTGCTGCTGCTAGTAAAGCTCTAGTATTGGATACATCTAGAAATATTACTAACATAAATCAATTATCAACCACTGGACTTTTATCTACTATTATTGCAAATAATAATGCATCAAATACTAATTATCAAACGTGGACTAATGATTTAGCAACAGATATGATAACTGCATTACAAATGAATAATGTAGGTGTAGATTTTGGCACCACTAGTAGTCATCCATTAGCATTAATAACAGCTGGAACTGAACGTTTATCTATAGACACATCTGGTAATATAGATTTACTTAATCATAATGGCTCAACGATTGGATTAAAATTAGGAGGAACTTTAGTAACAGCCACAGCCACAGAATTAAATTATGTTGATACAACTGCAGGTACAGCTGAAGCTAGCAAAGCTCTAATAGTTGATGTTAATAGAGATATTAGTAATATTAGAAATTTAACATGTAGTGGTGATTTAACATTAAACGGAGCTTCTTCTACTTTGAGTATTTCTGGATCTTCTGCAACTTTGAGTATTTCTGGAGCTTCTGCTAAATTAACAATTTCTAATACTACATCATCAACTTCATCTAGTACAGGAGCATTGCAAGTTTCTGGAGGTGCTTATTTTGGAGCAGCTTCTTTATTTGCTGGTAATGTAACTATGAATGGATCTTTAAATGTAGGAACAGTTGGTACTAGTGACAATCGTATTAATTTTAGTGGTTTAACTGGAGATGCTGGGACTAATCATACAGTTATAGCTGAAAGAATATATGAAGCATCATCTGAAAAATCTGAATTATTATTATTTAAGGGAAATGATCCAGCTACTACAACAGGTCCAGATAGAATTAGAATGAGAGCTTCCGAATTCAGATTTCAAACATATACAACCGCGGAAGATTATTCTGGAATGTCAGATAATAATAATAGATTAATTATATCAAATTCAGGTGATATTAGTATTTCTAGTACTACTGCATCAACTTCTTCTAGTACTGGTGCATTACAAGTAGCTGGGGGTGCTTATTTTGGCGCAGCTTCTTTATTTGCGGGAAATCTAACAAATAATGCATCTATAATTGCAGGAAATTCCGCTTTATCCGCAGCTTCTTGGACAACTTCTGGTATTCAATTTAGAACTTCTGCTACTACTTATACAAACACAACAGCTGGTACTGCGGCATCAGCTGTATTTAATTCATTCGCACGCCCTACTTTAGCAGCATCTTCTGCTTTAACCACTACAAATGCTGCAACTGTATATATAGATAATTCTCCTGCAGTGGGGACAAATATGACTATTACAAATGCATACGCTTTATGGGTAAATTCCGGTAATTCTTTATTCGGCGGAGCATTAGGTGTTACGGGGGCTGTTACACTTTCTAATACATTAGGAGTTACAGGAGTTGCTACTCTTTCTAGTAATTTAACATTAAATGGATCTTCTGCCACTTTGAGTATTTCTGGAGCTTCTGCTAAATTAACAATTTCTAATACGACTGCATCAACTTCTTCTAGTACTGGGGCATTGCAAGTTGCAGGCGGTGCTTATTTTGGAGCATCTTCTTTATTTGGGAGTAATGTAACTATAAATGATTCCTTAAATATAACCAAATCCGGTGGCGGAAGTGGGTTTCCAATTACTTTTCAAACTTGGACAAATACAAATCCAACCCCTGATGTAATTGTTAGATTGGAGTTAGCAACCGATATTGTAGATTTTAATGTACTAACCGCATATCCTCTCCGATTTAAAACATCTGATACAGAAAGATTAACTATTAGATCAACTGGCGAAATTCTAATATCTGTAATTACAGCTTCAACTTCTTCTAGTACAGGAGCATTGCAAGTTTCAGGTGGTATTTATGTTGGAGCTAATTCTTTATTTAGTGGAAATATCACCTTTAATGGAACATCAAGTAATATATCTTTAACAGGGGCATCTAGTTATATATCTTTAACAGGGGCATCTAGTTTTATACGAATAACTACAAATACTACTGCTTCAACTTCTTCTAGTACTGGAGCTTTGCAAGTAGCTGGTGGTGCTTATTTCGGAGCCGCTTCTTTATTTGCTGGAAATTTAACAAATAATGCAACTATAATTGCAGGAAATGCTGCTTTATCCGCAGCTTCTTGGACTACTTCTGGTATTCAATTTAGAACTTCTGCTACTACTTATACAAACACAACTGCTGGTGCAGCAGCTTCTGCTGTTTTTAATTCATTTGCACGTCCTACTTTAGCAGCATCTTCTGCTTTAACTACTACAAATGCTGCAACTGTATATATTGATAATTCACCAGCAGCTGGAGCAAATCAGACTATTACCAATGCATATTCCTTATGGGTAAATTCTGGTAATTCTTTATTTGGTAGTACTTTAAGAGTAATAGGTCAAAGTACACCTGCATCTGGTGAAGGAATTGAATTAGCATATGGTAATAATATTGCTAATTTCTACAGTTATGATAGAACTGGTAATTCTTATAAAAATATAAATTTAAATGATAAAATGTATATTAAATCTGATGGTACAGTTGGTATAGGAACAAATTCTCCAAGTTATCCTTTACATATCACAACAACAGCAACTAGTTATACAGGTAGTTTTGCATTTTATGCATACACAGGTTCGGCAACAACTACTGGTGTTTCAACTAATAATACAGATACTTCAATTTATGCATCAAGTAGAGTAGTTGCATCCGAATTTAATGCATTTTCAGATTCTAGAATTAAAAAAAATATACTTGATGTTAATGATTTGTCTGCATTGAATACATTAAGATTAATACAACCTAAAAAATATAATTATATAGATACTCGAAATAAAACAAATGAACCGGTCTGGGGTTTTATAGCACAGCAAGTTAGAAGTGTATTAGAACATTCAACAATATTAATAAAAGATTTTATTCCTAATATTTTTCAATTGGCTACAAAATCAGTAAATGAAAATAATGAATGTATATTAACAGTACCAAATCTAATAACTTTTGATTCTAATGGAACAGGTAAAATGAAATTAATATCAGAAAATGAAAAAACAGTATTTGTTACAATAAAAAATAAATTAAGTACTACTCAAATTTTGATTAATGAATATTTAGAAGAAAATAATTATTTTATATATGGAGAAGAAGTCGATAATTTTCATTCATTAAATAAAGATGCAATATTTACAATTACCACAGCAGCAGTGCAGGAAATTGATAGAAAACAAATTAATCAAGAATCTAAAATAGAAATATTAGAAAATAAAATTAATGAATTACAACAAAAAAATATTAATTTAGAAACTAGATTAGCAATATTGGAATCTTTAATTAATTAAAATACACTTATTAATCAAATTTTTATTTTTATGTTTCGTTTATATTTTTTTTCTTCTCTTTTTCTTTTGTTTATTAATAATTCTGAAAAATTATGACTATTAAAAGTAGTATCATAATATTTACAAATATAATAATAGATTAAATCATCTTCATTATCAAATTCTATAAATTTATCTAAATCTTCATCATATACAAAATGCATTACTTAAATAAATAAATATAATTTATATAATTTATAATATAAAAAAGTTCAGAATATAAATAATTATGATACCTGAGAGATTAATTGATGTCCATACCAGTTTCGCAAAACAAAATAAACGCCATACAGTATATACCCATTTAGGATGTATATTTATAAGAATTATATTAGGGTTGTTAATTTATTATAAAATAGGTATATTTAAATCTTATTTCTTTTTAATGATATTATTTAGTACTATTTTGATTGTATTTGGTTATAAATTATATATCACTCAAAATGCAACATGGAAAGTATATATAAGAACTTTATTGTTCTATGGACTTGCGGTAATAATAACTAGTTTAGATAGTTATGTATATAAGAAAAAGAATAAAAATATTAGCGGATTATTTATCATTATAGATGCAATAATGGGACTGCAGTCAAGGCATATACAAAATAATTTTATTTCATAATTATTATAATATATTAAGTATTATAATAATTTAATCTAATTAATGTATTATAAAATAGTTTCAATTATTAATTCGTTTGTATATGATTTATCAAATACTAATTCTTTATCAAATACTAATTCTTTATCAAATACTAATTCTTTATCAAATACTAATTTTTTATCAAATACTAATTCTTTATCAAATACTAATTCTTTATTATTAATTTATAAATTTAAATCATATACTATACAAATAGAAACTATATTACTTTATAAGACTTATACAAATATTATAGATTTAAATTGTGCAAATAGTATTATTACAATTATACCTAAAGAATTAATTCATTTAAAAAAATTAAATATTACAAATACAAAAATTAAAGTTATTTCTAAAAATTTAATTAATTTAACCGAATTATATGCCTCTAGAAGTTATTTAACTAAATTATCTAAAAAATTTAAAAATTTAAAAATTTTATTTATAAATAATACTAAAATAGTTAAATTAAAATATTATAAGAATTTAGAAAATTTAAAATGTAATAATACTGTAATTAATACTATTATTAATTATTCGAATTTAAATTTTTTAATATGCAATGATACTTTAATAAATAATTTAAATAATAATCTTAATTTAAATAATTTAATTCATTTAAATTGTAGTAATACAGATATTAGAGATTTACCATTACAATTAAATAATGTATTATATCTAGATATATCTAATACATTAATTACAAATTTATTATATAGAAATTTTATAAATTTAGAAATATTAATATGTAATAATACTAATTTAAAAAAAATTAATAAATCATTATTAAAATTAAAAATATTAAGTATAAATTTTAATACAAAAATTACTAAAATTCCTTCAATATTAAAAAATTTAGAATATTTATCAATTAATAATACTACAAAAATAAAAAAACTATCTAAAAAATTTACAAATTTAAAATATATTAGCTGTGAAAATTCAAATTTAAAATTAATCCCTATTATTTATTTTAAATTATATTATCTAAATATAATTAATACTGATATTATATATACAGTTTTTAATGACTCATTAGTATTTTATTATTATTAATATTTTTTTTATTACTGAATTAAATATTATTATTAGTATAATATTATAGTAGATAATGGATTTATATACAGAAACTAAAGTTAAAAATTTTAAAACTACTATATATTCTAAAGATAATATAACTATTTTAATTAAAAAATTAGAATCTATAAATAATAAACAATTAACTAAATTTGAAATAAATAATTTTGTAGAATATTTAAAAAAATTTAATTATGAAAAGTTATATAAAACATTTTTTGATTTAGTTAAAAAAGAAGTAAATATAGAGAATACTAATGACCATTTAATAAAATCCTATATGATAGAAATTGGTAAACTAAAATCATCATTTGATATGCATGAATTTTTAAAAAAAGAGCTTAATGACAAAGGAATGACACGAGGGGCTACTAATTATAATTTTAGTAGTACTCAATCTTTAAAAGATACATTTGAAAATAAAGAAGTTAATTCTCAAGTATCTACAAATTTACCAAATTTATTATCTAAAAGTGATCAAATAGAATTTACTAAAATATTAAATTATCAGTCATTATGGAGAGATTCAAATATTTTAGTCGATTCTCGCTATCAAAGTATTGCAAATCAAGATCGTTCAAGAATAGTTTTTACTATTATTAGCAATACAAAAGTAAAAACTCCAGGATCAGGTATTATAACATCAATTAGTAATATGAGGGATATAGTAGAAATAGAAATATATCCATTTAGTATTCCATATATATCTTCTGCAGATAATTATTATCAAAAAATAACTTTATCTATTTTAGAATTATCGGCGATTAGTATAGACACTTATGAAAATAGCCAATTTCATTTTATTTTTCAAGGGAAAATAAATGGTAATTTAATTGATTTAACACCAATTAATAAAACATTTAGATTTTATAAGCCTATTGCTCGTATTAATGAATTTAGTTTACAATTTGGTTCACCTTTAAGTCCGATTATATTTGATAAAGATCGTTTATATACAACTTCAATTAATTATGCAACAAATCCTGGTGTTATATCTTTTGGAGAATCTCATAATTTAATCACTGGCGATTTAGTATATATAGAAAATTTTACAACATTAACTCCTGCAAAAGATTTAAATATTATTGAAGAAATTAATAATTCTCAAGGCCATATATGTACTCGTATTAATAATACATCTATTAGTATTAATGTAGATTTAACTCAAATTGCATTTCCAAGTCAAATATTAGGATTATCAGTTTTAGTATATTTTGGAAGTAAACGTATATTATTACCATTAAAATTTCGGTATCTCATCGGGACTAATGAATAATATAGAATTTAAATAAATTAAAAAATTAGAATTAATATAGATATACAATTTATTCAATTAATGATTCAAAATATTTTGATCAATCTTAATATATTATCTAAAATTAAACCATATGATAAAATTTATATAAATAAAGATAATTTAATAACTATAGAATATAGTTCTATTTTACAAGGGTTTTATAGATTTTTTTATAATAATAATAGAGAAAAAAATTTAACAAATTTAGTAATTTTTTATCAAACTGTTTATTGTACAATTGATGATTTATTAAATTCTCAATATTTAAATATAGAAAATATAACAAATTATATTATAGAAGATAATGATGATTTTAATAAAGTATATACTAATTTAACAAAAATTAAACATTATTTATTTTTATCAGTAGACGGAATTAATAATTTAAAAAAAACATACCATGGAGATATTGTAACTGATTCTAAATTAGATATTATAATAAATAATTGTGAGTTATATATTGAAAAAATAGGTAAAAAGTTAACTAATATAAATAATAAAACATCTATAGATTTAACAAAAAAAATAAAATAAAATAATAATTATATTTTTTTTGTTAATTTATTATATTTTTTTTTTGATTAATTACATTTTGGTTAATTTATTATATTTTTCTTCTAGATCAGTATATTTTTCTTCTAGATCAGTATATTTTTTATTCATATGTTGAATAGTTCCTATCATATAACCTACTAATTCTTTAGTGCTAATACTATGGAAATCGTCCAAATCTGCATTTTGCTGAATGTGTACTGCACCAGGGATTACTTCAAGTACTTCTTGTGCAATAACTCCTCGATGTACACGTTTTTCTTTATCATGAATAAAATTAAAGTTTACTATATGTAATCCCATAATTTTTTCATATGAATCTAGTAAATCAGCAGATACTATATTTTCTTTAACTCGACGATCTGAGGTTTCAACTAATTCTTCAACTAGTAATGATTCTTTAGTTAATGTTAATGCAGTTGTCATTGAACCATTAGTCATTAAATTAATTTTAAATTTACCATCTTCAGTATTATCCGTAATATCATCTGCACTTATTTCTAAAGAACCAAATGAAATATTATCATTATTAGAATTTTCAATATAAAATTCAATACCTGCTCCAAGACCATTTGCCGGGGTTGTAGAAGTTGTTCTATTAATAGTAATTGGATAAGTTATTGAATTGCCAGTTGCATTATGTATAGTTGCATTTAAAATTGTAGCAGAAAATTCATTAATATTAGTAATATTTCTAGATGCATCTAATACTAATGCTTTACTTGCTTCAGCTGTACCAACCGTTGTTACATCTACATAATTTAATTCAGTGGCTGTGGCAGTTACTAAAGTACCACCTAATGTTAATCCAACAGTAGATCCATCATGATTAATTAAATCTACATTACCAGATGTGTCAATAGATAAACGCTCAGTTCCAGCAGTAATTAATGCTAATGAATGACTACTAGTAGTACCAAAATCTAATCCAACATTATTCATTTGTAATGCAGTTACCATATCGGTTGCTAAATCATTAGTCCAAGTTTGATAATTTACATTAGATGAATTATCATTAGCGATTACGGTAGATAAGAGACCAGTAGTTGCTAATTCATTAATATTAGTAATATTTCTAGATGCATCTAATACTAATGCTTTACTTGCTTCAGCTGTACCAACCGTTGTTACATCTACATAATTTAATTCAGTGGCTGTGGCAGTTACTAAAGTACCACCTAATGTTAATCCAACAGTAGATCCATCATGATTAATTAAATCTACATTACCAGATGTGTCAATAGATAAACGCTCAGTTCCAGCAGTAATTAATGCTAATGAATGACTACTAGTAGTACCAAAATCTAATCCAACATTATTCATTTGTAATGCAGTTACCATATCGGTTGCTAAATCATTAGTCCAAGTTTGATAATTTACATTAGATGAATTATCATTAGCGATTATAGTAGATAAGAGACCAGTAGTTGCTAATTCATTAATATTAGTAATATTTCTAGATGCGTCTAATACTAAAGCTTTACTTGCTTCAGCTGTACCAACCGCTGTTACATCAACATAATTTAATTCAATGGCTGATGATGTAACTAAAGTACCATTTACAGTTAAATTATCAGTTTCAATATTATGAATACCAATAATATCTAAATTTTCATCTAAAACTAATGCTTTACTTGCTTGAGCAACACCAATGGTTGTTACATCGACATAATTTAATTCAATAGCTGATGAAGTAACTAAAGTACCATTTACAGTTAAATTATCAGTTTCGATATTATGAATACCAATAATCTCTAAATTTGCATCTAATACTAAAGCTTTACTTGCTTGAGCAGTACCTGGTGTAGTATCTACATAATTTAATTCCGCAGCTGTTGACGTAACTAATGTTCCATTTAATTGTAATCCTGTAGTAGTACCATTATGGGTAGATATATTGACATTTCCACTTGATGAAGTAATGGTTAATGCACCATCATTTGTAACTAATAAATCTGTATAATTTGTAGCAGTTCCATCACTATCATTATATGTTAATCGCAAACAATCTCCACTAGAACTGTTAATTTCAACCTTTTTATCCGGAGAAGATGTCCCTACACCTACATTTCCTGTTAATGTACTATTACCAGTTACATTTAATGTACTAGAAAATGTTGTAGTACCTGTAACTGTTAATTGTTGATTAATATTAACAGATTTGGCAATACCTACTCCTCCTGATATAATTAATGCACCTGTATTTGATGCTGTAGAATCAGTTGCATCAGTTATAGTTTGAGGAATTGCAACATTAAGAGTATTATCTAAAGACATAATTTGAGTTCCTGTTGTTGCGTCAGTTGAATTACGATTCCAAGTATATCCAGTTTTAGATTGATTAATAAGATAACCACTAGAAGTATTTAATTGAAAGATTGGTTTAGGTGATATAATTGCACCGGTTTTGATTATTCGCCACCCTCCATTCCATGCTATCCATGATGCTACATTATTTTGATATACTACAATTTCTTGAGATCTGACGAATCCGTTAAAATTACCAGGAGTTATCGAAAATAGATTTGAAACAGAAGTAATATACCATTTAATACCATTAAATGAATAAATAGCAGTCATTACTGATGAATTTATATCTGGCATTATAGCGACTAATCCACCATTATTTACATTATTTAAAAAAGCGCCTAATCTTGGATTAGTACCAATACTTGGTAAAGAAACAGTTGACCAATTAATGCCATCACTAGTAACATATAGATTATATATTGTAGAATTTGGTTCATACACAAATGCTTTATTTAATACTGGATTATAATATATTCTTTTCAAAATAGTTGATGGAAGACCAGTTGCCGATGACCAAGAACTACCATTGGTAGAATACGATACACCACTGGTTCTTCCAATTAAAAACATATTAAAACCAGATGCCCATATTACAGTACTATTTGATGATCTATTATAATCAATATTTGATGGAGGAGACATATTTTCTATAAATGTTGAACCATTAGTTGTATAATACATTTTAGAATTATTAGTTATAAAGACAATACTATTTTCATCTTTTGCTGCCATTGATAATATTATAGCATTAGCATCTGATTGTAATGGAGTTTGATGCCATAATACAGAAGTCAAACTAGTTTTTGTACCTTTTACTAATACGGGAGTATGTTGACCACCTGCATTTTGCATCCTTAAACTAAATAAAAATGTACCATTGCCTAATGAAACTACTGTATTTAAATCTTCTGTTGTATTGGATACAAAATTATTAGCTGTTTGATAATCTGTTAATACAGTCCCATCTGAAACTGCTATAGATGTATTATTAGAAAATGATATATAAGATCGAGTACTTGCCATAGCTATATTATCAAATGAATCATAGATAATATTCGATCTTAATGCGGTTGCAGTATTAGATGCAAAAGTATTTAAACCTGCCACTGTACCAATTGGTGCAACTTCAGTTGATCCTAATACAACAGATCCAAGATAGCTATCATTTGTTACTGAAAGACTTTTAGCAATAGCAAGACCGCCAGAAATTGATAAACATGGATTTATAGATCCAACTAATATATCAGCTACATTAGTAAATGATGAAGGATTATTTTGTACAGTTAAACCATAACTTATAGTAGTAACGCTTGATATTATTGTATTACTACTCGATATTGTAGTAGTACTACCAGATGGGCTTATTGTTAAATGGCCTGATGAATTTACTAAGAAATCAACAAAATTAATTGCAGGGTCGGTTGGTGCATTATGAGATAATCGTAGACATTGACCAGATACATGATTTACTTCAAGAGCTCTAGATGAAGGAAATGATTTATTTACTGATAAAGTACCAAGAACCATAGTACCTATAGAAACATTTGAACTATTTAGAGCATCAAGTACTAACCCATTATTATTTACAGACAGATATCCTTTATTATTATTTGTCAAAATACCAATACCTCCTCCAGTACTTTGTCTAATTTCTAAATGGCCATTATTTACATCTAAATCACAATATTGAGATGGTGTTGAGTTATTAGTTAATCGTATAATTCTATTTGGATTTATAGTAGTCCCACGCACTTCTAATGCCGCAGCAGCTGCACGTTTTTGATTAATTGAAAGTCCACTAACCGATAATCTCATTAATTCATTGGACAGTTCATTAGTAGATAGTATATTTGCCCATCTAAATGTGCCATAAATACCTGCATTAGCATTAAAAACCCCGTCAATATTAAGTGACGATTTTAATAAATTTGATTGTGGATTAGTGACAAATGTTAACGCAGATGCAGATGTAATTGAAGTAAATGTAATTGCATATGCTGAACTAGATACTGATGAAACTAATATTAAGGTTGAACTTTCTGGAAACCAACTTATATCTGTTAATTGTGTAATATTAACAGGTAAAGAAATAGTAGTCCAATTAATACCATTATAAGATCTCATCATTTTAGGAGTTGTATCATTTGAAATCGCTAAAAACATTCCTAATTCAGGAGCCCATATTACTTTCAACCAATCGGCTGCGATCGATGCATTAGCTAAAGTCCAATTTGAAAAATTTGAAGAATATGCATACCCAATAGAATGTACTTCACTAGATGTATCACTAGCGACTGCTACTGTAATATTTAGTTCTGGAGAATGTGCTAGACTTTTCCATGATTTTGCTGTATTTGGTGCAGGAAAGGTTCCATAGGAAGCAGATGTAAAAGTTGAAGTTCTATATTCTAGGATTAGTGAAGATAGTGTCTGCGGAGTTGCTCGAACAGTGGCATAAATTTTTAAGCTTGGAATATATATAAAATTAGAATATATTCCCGTAAATGTAACAGATGTGGCTACCCAAGTATTATTGATAAAACTTGTTGCTCGATATGCTGGACTAGTTGTAGTATTATTTAAACCCACAAAAAAGAGTGCGTCTTCTTTATTATAAGTAACGCTAGTAAAATTTCTAAGATCTGGTGCTGCATATCCAGTCCATGATATACCATCTGATGATGCAGCAAAGCTATTAGTTGTACTAGAAGAAGCATCAGCTACGGCTACAAATAAATTATGTTCAGGTACCCATAAGACAGAATTCCATGCTCTAGATGCGGGTGCTGTTCTAGACGTCCATGTTAATCTATCAGTTGATGTTGCAAATGAAGATGTATTTTCAGATGATGCTGATACAGCAACATATAAATTTAAGCGTGGAGAATATGTTACTGATTTCCATACTTTGTTAGCAATACTAGTTTGAGTATTCCAAGTTGATAAAAATTCAGGCATTGTAGTTCCATTTAGAGTAAGTATATTGGATGTTAATGAATTAATATTAGTAATATTTCTAGATGCGTCTAATACTAAAGCTTTACTAGCTTCTGCTGTACCCTCGGTCGTATCAACATAATTTAATTCACTAGCCGTTGCAGTTACTAATGTACTACCTAATATTAAACCAGTTGTTGTTCCATTATGATTCGTAAGTGTTAAATTACCAGTAATTTCGGCAGTATTAAATGAACTAGCACCTGAACCAGAAACAATATCATTTAATTGGGTAGCAGTTGCTGTTAATAAAACACCTCCTAATTTTAATCCTTGAGTAGTACCATTATGAGTAGTAATATCTAAATCACCTCCAGATGGAGTAATACTTAAATTACCTCCGCTAGATACTAAAATGTCTGTATAATTTACTGCAGTTCCATTACTATCATTATAAGTTAATCGTAAACAATCACCTGTTGAACTATTAATTTCTAATTTTTTATCAGGTGCTGTTGTTCCAAGACCCATAAGATTTCCTGCTGTTAATCTCATCGTTTCGGTAGCATTATTTATAAATCTTAAATTATTATCATTAGTACCAGCACCATCTTCTGCTAAAATTTTTGTATTTTGATCAACATCAGTAACTCCTCCTAATGATCCCCATGAATTACCAGCCCCAAAACCTTCAAATTGACTAGTTTCTGAATTATAACGTATATAACCTAAAGTCGGGCTTGTTGGTCTTGCTGCAGTATTACCAGTAGGAATGGCAAGTATTGGACCGGTTACTGTTAAATTTCTACCAATCGTAACATCATTATCTAAATTAGATAATACAAACTTTTGAAATCCACTAGCATTATTTATAACAGGATGATTAAGTGTTGAATCATATAAAATCTCACCTCCAGTATTTGGTAGTGGATTAATCGATAATGTAGGTAAATTTTTAACTACTACCATAATTAATAATTAAATTATTTTATAGTATTATTATATTTATAAAAAATAAAAAAAAAAAACTATAAATTATTTATATATTATATTATTATTTTCTTTAGAAAAAGAATATAATATTTGTATTTCATCATGAATATTTATTAATAATTGATGTAAATTTATACTATATTGATTAAAGTATATTGGAATATAAATTATAGTATTAAGATATAAATAGAAAAATGATAATATAATAATATAAAAAAGAGATGAAATATAATTTATATAATAAATTATAGTAAATATCAAACTTATAAATATTAATATATCATTTAATATATGAATAAATTTAATTAAAACATTATTTTGATTAAAGATTCCTAAAAATAGATTTTTGTCTGTTTCTATTGTTTTATTGTTTAAATATAAATAAAGAAATTGTATAGAAGTAGTAATTTTTTGTAAAAATATTTGTGCTTGTTTATAATCATGACTATTTATATTTCCATTATTATATGATTTAGCTAATAATAATTTAATATTATAATTAATTAATTGTAGTTTAAATAAATTAGTATTATAATTATAATATGTTTTACTAAATTTATGAGAACAATAATTTTCATAAATTTGAGTATTTGATATATAAATATTAGGTTCCTCATATAATTTAAATATAATAGAAATAAAATATGAAATATAAAATAATAATAAATCTTTAAATTCTTGTATTTCTAAATAATTATTATTCGGGTTATGTATAATTAAATTTTGATTTTTATAATCTGAATTATAATAGTTAGAATTGTGAAAATTATAAGATTCAGAGATATCTGCATCTTCAGAATCGGCATTTTGGTTACCAATTATATATATAGAAAATAATTCATAAGTTGAAGTTTGAATTGTATAAAAAGATAAAATAATTTTAGATTTAATAATATAACTATAAACTAATCGAATAAATAAAAATACAATAGTTATTATATGAATTAAATATAAAATAAAATCATCTATTAAAATAAAATAATTATAAGATTTTAAGAATTTTAATAGATAATAAAAACTGATAATGCCTAATATTTTTATAATAATAATAAAATTCATATATGTAAATAAAAATTTATAAATTTTGTTACAATAATTTTCAAAATAAACAATAGTAGACATGAATTTAAAAAATGATAATTAATTTAAAATTGATAAAAAAATATGTATATTAATATAATTATTTATCAATTTTATTTAAATTAAAAAATCACAAATGTCTCATCAATTAAAAGGAATATATGGAGTAGCATATTCATGTAGCAGTAATTTTAATACTTATTGTGATGATTGGTTTACTTCAAAATATCAATCTATTTATGACAATCCTTCAAGTAAAAAATCATTACAAACAGTTAAATCACTTGGTTTTAATAATATACGAACTTATTATTTAGATCCTAATCAAGATCATTCACAGTTTTTATCATTATGTACTAAATTAAATTTATCGGTAGAAATAGGTATATCTAATAATTTATTAGATAATAGAGATAAAACCAATATTCAAAAATTAATTCAATCAGTACAATCTTTTCCATGTGTAAAAATATATACTGTTGGAAATGAATATTTTGGAGATATTAATAATATTATTTTTGGATTAGAATTAATATATTCGTTAGATCCAACTAAATATTTAATGCATTCTTCAATATTTGATGATAACTTTAAAACTGCTAAATTTATTTATAGTTTAATACCATCTCATATAATAAAAGCTAATAAATATATTGTAGGCATAAATATGTATTTTTACAATAATCCAGCACATACACATGGAGATGTATTACAAAATGTTTTAAAACAGTATTATTCTGATAATTTATTAAAGAATTCTTATTTAATCATTTCTGAATATGGTAATTATAAAACTAATGAACAATGGACTTCATTATGGAATTTTTCATGGGGGAATATAGAATGTCTACAAAAATATCCTAAATATTTAGGATATGAATTATTTTCGTATTCAGATGAAAGTTGGAAAGGTAATCATAATGGAGAAAATAATTATGGATTAATTAAAGAAAATGAGGAAGTCAAAGATGCATATTATGCTATATTAGAATTTAAAAATAGTATTGCATATAAAAATCATATTAAATCTATCATATTTTAATTATTAATTTATTTTTTTTATATAAATAATTTATATAATAATAAATTAATTATATAAAAATGTCAACCCAGGAACCATCTTCTAAAAGTAAATCATTACCCGAAGAAACTTCAAAATTAAATCCAGACTCTATAATAATAGATAGATGTGGTTATAAAGACTATCATACTATTTGGGATACTTTATATATTATATTTATACCTAATTTACTAGTATCTTTATCTCTGGCAGTAGGGCTTATAATTGTAGTATTAGCAGGAGATTATAATAATATATTTTATAGTGTAGTAATGATCTTAGTTTGGTTATTACCTTATATAATAATTTCATCACGGATTAGAAATATTAAACGTAATTGTGTAGATTATGGGAAACAGACTTAAATAAAAAATAACATAATATTTTTTTATTTTATATAAATATAATGAAAGATACTAAAATTGATTATCTAATTTCTAAAAAGGGTGATAAACTATTACCATGGCAATATTATAACTTATTTAATTATATTTCTATCCCAATGGTTGGTAAAAAAGTATTAATTCCTAATTGGCAAAAAAAATTAGAAACAGTAATTCCCTATTATATATCACCAAATATTGGTATTTTAACAGGGGAAAAAAATAATCTATTAGTATTAGATATAGATATTAAAAATAATGGGATGAAATTATGGAATATATTAAGTAAAAAATATTCTGAATTTAAAACACCTACGGTTAAATCCCCAGGTGGTAGTCTGCATTTTTATTTTAAATATTCTCCATATATTCCAAATATGAATAGAATATTAGTAAATAATCAAAAAATAGGTTGGGATATAAAATCAGATGGTTCAATTATTACATCACCTCCAAGTTTATATCCAGATAGTAATAAAAGATATAAATGGCTAATTAGTCTAAATGAATGTAATCCAATTTCAATGCCAAAATGGTTAGAAAAATTTATTTTAGATCATTTAAAAGAATCTACAAAAGTAAGAATAAAGAATAATTAATTACCATCAATTTAATTACTATTAAATTGATAATCTAATTTTTTTCCATTTAAGGTTTTAATCCACCCATTAATAATAATCTTATTTTTATGGACGCTAATATGATGATATTTACATAAATTAACTAAATTAGATTCTTGATTTTTTTTAATATGAGATTTAGAATTAATAGTACATTTATTATTTTCATCAAAATTATTTTGAAAAATTATATGATGGGTTTCTAAAACATTAAGTTCATGTTGTGTAATATTTAATTCATTACAAATATAACAATTTAATAATAAATTATTTGCATTATATTTTGATTTTTTAATCTTAGTATCAATAATAGAAGTTTTTGATGGATTTAATATAATATTTTGAATATTTAGTGAATTATTGATAATATATTCATTATTTAATAATGATTTTGCAACAATTAATCCATAATTTTGTATAGGCATACCTTTAAATATTTTTCTATTATAAATAAAAGTTTTAGTTTCTGGATTATAATCCATTTTTAAATGACTAATATTTAATTTATTTGATAAAGAAGGATTAATATACGTTGGAATCTGATGTAGATGGCTTGCAAATATAAATGATATGTTTTTTTCTAAAAAATAATTTATAGATGCGCTAATAATTGATATTGCAGAAATATTTTCAGTACTATTTAAAATTTCATCTCCTAAAACTAAAGAATTAGAATCTGAATAATTTAATATAGTTTTTAATTCTAAAATTTCTGATTCAAATGATGATAAACCTTTAAATAAATTATCTGAATGATCTATACGAGTAAATAAATTTGAATAAGGATAAAATTTAAATTCACTGGCAGCAACAAAACATCCAATTTGTGCTAAAATTATATTTAATCCTACTGCTTTCATTAATGTAGATTTCCCAACGCCATTAGAACCATATAATAAATACCCAATAGTATCTGATTCATCTAATTTACAATTAACATTAATATCATTAGTTACATATTCATATTCAGTATGTAATTGTTCAGATATTGGATGGCGTATTTCTTTACATTTTATAAAAGATAAATCAGATAATATAATTTCTGGTTTATTATAATTATTAATAATTGAACATTTAGTAAATGATTTAATTAAATCTATATAACTAACAAAATAATTAATATAATTTAAAACTATATAATATTTATTATATAAATATAAACTTATTTCATTATATTTAGCATTCATAATATCTTGAATTATTTTATTAGTATTAATAATATTATCTGAGATATTTTTGATAGTTTTAGATGTTATATAAACATTAGATTGTGTTTTGGTAGAAAATTCTAATCCTGAAAAATTATTAGATTTTGATTCTAATATTTTTTTTAATTTATTAGCTCTTAATTTAGTTAAGGATAAAAAATATCCATTTCTTTCAATATATTTAATTTCAATTTTTTCATTATTAATTAATTCAGATAAATTATTTGATAAAGTATTTAACTCATTTATATAAATATTATATAATTCATATTCTTTATCCAATTCTGGAATAACTTTATCATTAAATATATTTGTATTATTTGATAATTCTAAATTTTCAATATTAAAATAATAAATATATTCATTATAATAATTATGAAAAGTATCTAAAATTGTATAGTCAAATAATGATGGTATTCTAAAATGTTTTTTAGAAATTTTAATTAAATTTATAATTGATTTATAAGATAAATTTAATTTACCATAATGATATGGAATTAATTTTTGGATTCCTAATTTTTTATGATATTTTTCAATATCCACTATGTTATTTAATTCACATTCATATTTTTTATAAATATAACAATTATTAGTACCAGTAATATTAGATAATAAATCAATTAAAATATAGCGATTATTTAACTCGTCAATATCTAATAATGGATAAGTTAAATTATATTTTAAATATCTTTTTCCTAAAGCTGTTGACGTCTTATTGATAATATCGAATAAGCTATTATATTTATAATTATTAGAATGTGATAAAATATTTAATTGATATAATGAATTATTATGTAAATTTAGATATTTTAGATTTGAGATAATAATTGGTTTATTTAAATTATTAATAATCATATTATCATGACTATATGCAAATTTTAATAAAATGACTAAAGAAATTCGGATATATGTTACTTTTTCTAAATCTAATGCTTCAATTGGATTTAAATATAAATTAGATAATAATATTTTTTGAAATATAGTTTTAAAAAATTCATTTTGAAAATTAATATTAACAAAATTTTTATCTAAATTATTTGTATGAAAAATACAATTTTTATTTTTAAAAAATGTTATTATATCATTAAAATATTTTGATTGAGATAATAATAAATTATGTGTGAATATTATTTCTTTAGGATTATTAATAATTAATTCTTTATTTAAATCTTCTATTAATTTAGTATAATCATTATTATATATTTCTAAAACTTTTATTGATCCAGTTGATAAATCAATAATAGATAAACCGATGATAAATACTTCTTTAGACTGTATTCCAGATTCAAAATATTCAAGATAAATAGAAATAATTAGATTATCATTAGTAATAAATTTTTCAGATTCTATATAAGTTCCTATTGAATAAATTTTATCTAATTTTCTTTTAATAGTTTTTTTATCTAAATATTGATTATAAACAACTACAGTATAATTATTATTAATAAGAATATCTAAATATTTTTCTAATGCGCTGCATGGAATACCAGCCATATGTGGATTAGAATGTGATATTTTTTGAATTGTTTTATTTTTTTTTGATAAAATAATATTTAAAAGTTCACACACTTGCTTTAATTTTATATCATTTTCAATTGGCGAATATAATTCATAAAATGATCCAACTTGTAAAAAAACAATTGCATTTTCATATTTTTCATTATAAAGTTTCACTAATTCTAAATATTCATTAAGTATATTATGATTATTAACCATATTTTAATATTTATTATGAAATAATTTTTAAATTAAAAAAAATAAACAATTTAAATTAAAAAAATTCAAGTTAAATTAAAAAAAATAAACAATTTAAATTAAAAAAAATAAACAATTTAAATTAAAAAAAATAAACAATTTAAATTAAAAAAATTCAAGTTAAATAACTAATATCTTTTTTAATTTAATATCTTTATAATGATCTAAATTATATATTCTCTATTTAGATATTATAATATTATATATTATATACTTTATACTTTAAATAATAAAATTATTTTTTTATATTAAATAATCTATTATAAATCATCGTATTTCATATAATAGGTATATTACATAATATATATATAATTAATATTAATTATTTTTAAATTCTAATTTAATATTAATTATTTTTAAATTCTAATTTAATATTAATTATTTTTAAATTCTAATTTAATATAATTAAGAATTAAAATTAATATTAGAATTTAAAAATTGAATTATAATTTAATATATATAGAATATAATAATATAATAATGATGTCTAATAATAGTTTAACAAAATTAACTAATAAAATTCAATCAATTTTTCCAATTAAAAATTATGAAATTTATGAAATATATTTAAAAGCAAGATCATGTTTTTGGATTGAAAAAGAAATAGATTTTAGTAAAGATAAATATGATTGGGATAATAAATTAAATACAGATGAACAATTTTTCTTATCTAATATTTTAGCATTTTTTGCTCAGTCAGATCAAATTGTCAATATTAATTTAGAAGAACGGTTTTTAACTGATGTTGACTCATTACCTGATGATATGATAATATATACTAAACTTGTTTATAATTGGCAAAAATCAATAGAAGATATTCATTCAATAACATATGAAACATTATTAGAAACCTATTTTACTAATCTTAATATCAAAAATAAATTAAAAAATGGAATTGAAAATATATCAGCTATTAAGAAAAAAGCAGAATGGGCAAGTCGTTGGATTGATGATGAATATTCAAGTTTTGGTACTCGTTTAATTGCATTTGCTGTATTAGAAGGTATATTCTTTTCTGGTTCCTTTTGTGCTATCTTTTGGATTAAAGAAAAAAATATATTACCTGGGTTATGTAAATCAAATGAATTTATTTCACGAGATGAAGGAATACATAGAGATTTTGCAATATTATTATATAATATATTAAAAAATAGAAATGATTATGATTTAAAATGTAATGATGAAATTATAATTAATATTATTAAAGAAGCTGTTAATATAGAAAAAGAATTTATTATGGATTCTTTTAATTGTCGATTAATTGGGATGAATGCTGATGAAATGTGTAAATATATTGAATTTGTTGCAGATAATTTATTAATGAATTTAGATATTAATAAATTATATAATGCAACAAATCCCTTTTTATTTATGGAAAATATTGGTTTAGAAAATAAAACAAATTTCTTTGAACATCGAGTAACTGAATATTCAAAAGCAAATTCTACAGCAACTATAGAAGAAACTTCTCTAACATTAGATGATGATTTTTAATTAACTTATTTCTTGAGTAATTGTATAAGCCATAAATTCATATGGATGTTCATAATGAAAATTATTATTAGTGTATTCTAAACTATTATTATAAATTCTACATTCATAAATTTGATTATTTAAAGTATAAATATAATTATCGGTATCTGGATTTGCTAAATGATAAGAATCTTGTTTTATATACTTTTTAAAATTATTAAATTGTAAATATTGTTGTATATCATTTGGGAATAATTTTTGATATATATGTATCCTTTCATGAATTAAAGTTTTATATAAATTTTCTTCATATATATTATCATAATTTAAAATAATAATATTATTTCGAGTATGAGGATAACCAAATTCATATTTTGTTCCATAGCTACATCCAATAATCCATTTATAATTTTTTAATTTAGAATAATTAAATCCATTTATATTTATATTTTTTAATAGATTATGTGCTTTATATATTGCATTTTGAACTATTATTTTTTCTCGATTGGTTAATGTATATAAATATTTATGTATATTTGCTAAAAAAATACCTTTATCTTCTATATTGCGTAATTGTAAATTTTCTAAACTTAAAGAAGAATAATAATTATCTTTATCTTGAATCAGATAATGTGCTAATTGATAATTATTTAAAAATATAATAGTTATAGAATTTGTATAATAATAATATACAATAATTAATAAAATAAGATATATATAAAGATTTAACATTAAGTAGAGTATTATATAAATAGATTATTAGAGTATTGTATACTTAGACTATTAATTTAAATAAAAAAAAATAATTAATATTTTAATTAATACTATTGATATAATTAGAAATTGTACAATCTTTTATAAAGTCACCATATAATATATTATTATAGTATAATTGACAATGTCCATTTAATGAATCTACAATGCACATAAATTTTTTATTATTCCATACTGTATTCTTTTTTTTATTATGATTTATAAAAGATATATTAAAGTTTAATAGATTTTTTACTCTATTAATATTATCTTCATCAATATATAGCATATATTGATCATTAGCTATAATTTTATTATCTATAATAATAACTAAATATGCCATATGTAGATTATAATCTATATATAATGTCATTTTATCAATTTCTGATTCTTTATTAAATCGATAATTCGATACCCAATAACCATCTAATCCTGCTAATAGAAAATTACAATTATTATTTATATCAGGAGTTATTTTATTATCTGTTATAATAAAAGTAATTAATAAAATAATAATAAGACTTAATAAAATTATTAATCCCATAATAATTTATATTTTGTAATAAAATATATTTAATTTATTATATAAATATAAATTAAATTAAAATAGTATAATTTTTTTTAGATATGAATAATATTCTTGAATTAACTCCTAATGATTTTAATGGTAATAGATTAAATAATAAATATAATAATAAACTTGTATTAATTAAATTTTATACACCATGGTGTGGACATTGTCAATCTTCTCGACCCGAATATAAACGTTTAGCAGATATTTTTCCAAAAAATAGTCAATCTCCAATTATAATTGCTCAATTTAATTGTGAACAATATCATAATTTTATCAATAATACTTTTAATAATTTTAAATCTGGTCCAAAAATAGAAGGATATCCAACTTTTTTAATATATAAAAATACTATATATAAAAAAAATTATAATGGTGCAAGAAACGTTATGGGTTATCATAATGCACTTATGATAGAATTAAGACCTTAAAAAAATAAGTTTACAAAATAAATTAGATATTTTTTACCAAGGAAAATTTGGGTCTCTTCCAATAAATATTTTTTGATTTTCTATATCATATATTGAACAACATAATCCATATTTATCTAATTTTAAACATTTTGAATCTGTTTTAGTATTACATATTTCTTGAAATAAATAATAATTTTGAGATTCTCCAATATTTTTTCCAATATTTATTTGATATATTAAGTCATTGTATATTACTGTATATAGTTTTTTACAAAATATAAGATAGTCATATTTAATTTGAATATTATATGAATCTACTATATGATTAATTAATCTTAAAAATATTATATTTCTAGCCTTGCTTGCAATTATTGCATTATACATTGCATTTGAAGTCATATCTATGCAAGTATAAAAACATTCTTTGTCTTTAAAAATATCATCTAATGGATTTATTAAAATTGTTTTTATATCTAAATAAATACCACCATAGACATATAGATAACAATAACGTAATAAATCTGCTTTATGTGCACCCAATTTTAAATCACGAAAACGCTGAACTACTCTTTGGTCAAAGTACTTTTCTAAAAATTGTATTGCATCTTTATCATCAAATACAACATGTTGATAATTAGAAGCATAATGATTAACAGCATCAAATATATATTTTGGGATTATTGATTTATTATAATATGTTTGAAATAAAATATTAGGAATTGTATTATAATTTTCTAATAAGGGTAATTGATTAGTTGGGTGTAATAAGGAAAATAATTTATTATCATAATAACTATGATATAATGATTTATTTAAATTATATATATAATTTTTATTTATTCCATAAAAATGATATATAAAGGAGTCATAATTAATATTCTTTATAGATGCTATATTCCAATCTAATAATTTTATATTTGCTTGACTATTATATAAATTATTAGCATAAATATGATTAAAAGAACCTTGTTCATAAGAATAATCTGCAAATTGACATTTATTATTTTTTGATTGATTATTAAAACATAACCATTTATTATTTATATGTTTCCAATTATTTTCTGGATACAAATTATACCAATATTTTAAAAATTGTTTACTATAATTAGTATTTCTTACTATAATAAATCCAGTATTAATATCTAACATATTATTTATATTTTGGATTCCATATCCATTAGTACTGCCATACATACGATCTTTACTAATATACAAATTATATTTAGTATTATCAATCTTATCGATTGAATTTATTAAGTATTCTATTTTAATATTTATATATTTAGGATTTAATATTGTATCTAAATCTAAATATACAAATATAGTATTATTATCATATATTTCAGATAAATTAATTAAATCTTTTACTCTTAGCCAATAAGGACTTAAAGAAATATTAGGATAATGATTTAGTTGTAAAAGAGAATAATTATGTAAATCACAATATTCTTTAATTATTTTAAATGAATATTCAGTGAATTTTGGTACTTCTTTATAATCATATGAATAAAATAAAATCACATTATTTTTAATTTCTGTATTTATATTATAATTATATTTTATCAATGTATATTGAAATTTGTCATTAATAGTTGTGTTAATATAATATGATAATTTATATATAATTATAATTAAGAAACAACAAAAAATAATTATTGATAAATTAATAGGCATATTTTAAATAATGTATAATAATGTATATATTATTTTTGAAATTCTTTAATCTAAATTTTATCCTAATCCAAATTTAAATGTTTAATAATAGTATTAATATTATTTGTTTCCACCATTTGTTTTCCGTAAATATCTACTATATCTAAATCATTATTAATAAAAATTAGTTGTGGAATTATTTTAATATTAAAAATATTACATAATTTGTGTTTTATATGTCTATGTTTATATGGTAATGCTAACCAAGGCATTTTTTCATAATATAATTTAAATGAATCTATATCTTTATCCGATGAAATAAATATTATTTCTATATTTTTATTTAATGACTTTAATTCATTATAAAGATTAATTAAAATTGGAGTAAAAGTTTGACATGGCGGGCAATGACTTCCACTGAAATATAATCCAATTATATTAACATTATTTAAATTTTCTATAGGAATTATTAATTCTTTATTTAATAACTCTTTACCTAATAAACTATACATTACTCTATTATAAAAAAAATATAATTAATAAAAATATAATTAATTTAAGCAGAACATATTGTACATTCTTCTTCAATTATAGAATTTTTTTTTAATTTTTGTTCCTTTAAAATGTTAACATCTACAGTAAATTTAACTGCATCAGCTCCCGATTTTGAGCGTAAATAGTAACATCCAGTTTTTAACTGTTTTCTCCAACAATAAATATACATTGAGGTTAATTTATTATTAGTTGGATTGCTCATATATCTATTTGAACTTGATGATTGACATACATATGCAGATCGATCTGCATCCATATCTATTAAATCTTTTTGTTTTAATTCCCAAACTGTTTGATAAATATCTTTAAGATTTTTTGGAATTTCATCAATATTTTGAACAGATCCATTATTTGCAATAATTTTTTGTTTTAAATTATCATTCCAAAGATTTAATTTTAATAAATCTTTAATTAGATACTTATTAATTATTTGAAATGTTCCTGATAATGTATTTCTAATAAACATATTACTAGTGATTGGTTCAAACATTTCATAATTTCCCATAATTTGCGAAGTACTTGCGGTAGGCATAAGTGCAGTTAATAAAGAATTATACAATCCATATTGAGAAATTTTTTGTCTTAATGTTTGCCAATCCCATAAATTACTTGGTATAACATCCCATAAATCAAATTGTAATTTACCTTTAGCCATCATTGACGTTGGATATGTTTTATAATATCCATTAATTTGTGCTAATTCACAAGATGATTCTAGGGAAGCAAAATAAATAGTTTCAAATATTAATCTATTTATTTCTTTAGCTTTAGAAGATGTAAAAGGAATTTTAAATTGAAAAAATACATCAGCTAAACCTTGTACTCCTAAACCCAATGGTCTATTTAGAGAATCTGAATATTTACCTTCATTTACGGGATATACATTATTATCAATTACTTGATTTAAATTTTTAATAATAATTTTAGTAATATCATATAATTTCTGATAATTGTAAATTGGCTCATTATATGTATTAAATTCTATAAATTTTGGCAATGAAATACTAGCTAAATTACAAACTCCAATATTATCTTTATCTGTATAAATGTTGATTTCTGCACAGTTTCCAGTTAAAATTCCATTAAAAATACCTTTATGTTCTTTTGGTTCATTAAAACAATAAGTATCATATAAATCATCTAATTTTTTAATAAATTGAATTTTAATAGTATCTTGATTTTCTTGTTGAAAATTGTAAATTACTAATTTTTTTACTGGTAAATTTAATATTTTATATAAATGATAAATATCATTTAAATTAAATAATAATTTATAAAATTCACTAATTTTTGGATTAATACCTAAAGTATTACATAATAATTTAATATGATATAAAACTTTTGAATTATTTAAATTTATTTCAATTCTATAATCTTTATTAATATATCCTTTAGCATCTAACATACCAGCTAACCATTGTAATTTACAATTTAATGAAGAATTAATAGGAATATCATAGTTATATTCTTCATAATTTAAGCCATAAAGATACGGTTCTAATAAATCATATTTAGAATCTCCTTCTAATATTGGAAATTTATATGGAATTAATGTATCATTTGGTTTTAAATTCTGAGCTTCTTTAATAATAATTTTTTTAGAATCTGACATAATATAAAATTTATGATATAATGAACATTTTAGTTTACATCCATCATTTGTATAAATTTCTAATAATTCTTGATTACTATTAGTTTTTCTAACTGGCGATTCTGAAAACTCCTTACCATTCCAAATATGAACATTTTTATTTACTAAATCCTTAATTGGATAATATCCTTCTTTAGTTAATATTAATGTTTCTCCATGAACACATAAATTAGATGATTTAATAGTACCTAAATTATTTTGATTGCATTTTTTATTAACTTGATCTTTAAACATTAAATATGGATTTCCAGATTCCATCTGAATTTCTAGAATTTTTTTCCATAAAATAGTAATATCTATTTGTTTATTATATTTTTTTTCATTTTCATATTGTAAATATAATTTTTCAAATTCATTACCATATTTATCAGCTAATCCTTTTGCGATATTTGGGCAGAAAAGACTCCACATTACTGTTTTTTTATTTTCAATTGCATCAATAAGTCTTTTCATAAATAAATCAGAAATCCATAATGCTAAAAACAAGTCTCTTGCTCTTAAATATTCATCACCTATTGGTTTTTTTAAGTCTAAAAATTCTAAAATATCTGCATGCCATTCTTCTAAATATACTGCAGTCGAACCTTTTCTTTTACCCCCACCTTGTGATACATATAATGCAGAATCGTTATATACTTTTAACATTGGAATAATTCCTTCAGATTTTCCATTTGTTGATTTAATTAATGAATTTTTAGCACGGACTTGACTACAATGTACACCAATACCTCCAGACCATTTTGAAATTTTTGCAGTATCTGATAATGTTTTATAAATACCTTCTAAATTATCATCAATTTCTAATAAAAAACACGATGATAATGATTGTCTAGGTGTCCCTGCATTAAATAATGTAGGTGTTGCATGAGTATAATAATGTTCTGATAATAATTTATATGTATTAAAAATTGCATCTAAAGTTTCTTTATTAGTATATCCATCTTTATCAATTTTATTAAAATAAATACCTATAGATACTCTTAAATATAAATGCTGTGGTCTTTCTAAAATTTTAATTTTATTATTTGGTAAATTATGTTTGAGTAAATACGATTTTTTTAAAGTTTTAATTCCAAAATATGTAAAATTATAATCAAGATCATAATTAATTTTTTGTTGAATTAAATCTGAATAATTACCAGCAAATAAAATTAATTTATCATCAACTAATTTAATTAATTCATTATTTTCATTTTGATAATTGTTTAAATCTAATAACATAGTATAATAATTACTATTAGTTTCTTTATGTAAATTACTGATTTCAATTCGAGATGCTAATGTACCATAATCTGGGTGAATTGTAATCATACTTGCACAAATATTTGCAGAAATATTATCTAATTCACTAGTTGTAATATTATTAATCATTAATTTAATTGTATTTTGTGCAATTAAACCAATATTAACTTGTAATTGTGGTTCTAAATCTCGTAATAAAGCCAATCTATTTAAAATACGATTAAAATCTAATGAGACAATTTTATTATGTCTATTAATTACATTAAATTCATCGATAGTATTATTCAAACTCATTATTTATATTTATTCTATAATACTTTCAATTTTAATTAATGTTGAATTTAATCTTTAAATATAAAAAAAAATAAAATTACTTAATTAATTTAAAAATAACTCAATGAATCTGTAATTGAAAATGAATTAATTTTTTGATTAATTTTGATAATTGATTCATCTAAATTACTTTCCTCAGAATCTTTATTATAATAATTATTTATTATATGATAAGAAGTATTTGTATAATTGAGTGCTAATAAATAATTATTAAAAATAATTCCATTTTTAATACTATTATTGTGATATCTTTCTTGTATTTGTTCATTTCGTAAATTAATATAATTTCCATTAATTAAAAATACCAAATCAGGTTTTAATAAATCTTTATCATATTTAATAATATTATCAATACTTAAGTATTCATTACTCGTTTGATTTTGAATACTTAATGATATGTCAGTTAAAGTATATGAAATATTACTATATAAATATCGATCACATAAAATAATTTTATTATCATTTAAACTATTTTTAATTAATTGTTCAGATTCTTTTCTATTTTCGGCAAATATTTTAATTTGATCATTTATAGAATTAAATTCATATTGATTTTTTAGAAATTTATCAATAATATATCCAGTTTTAGATGATCTATCTGGAAATTTAATATATTGATATTTAATATTATTATTAATATAATAATTAATTAAACTATTAATAATTGTAGTTTTCCCAGAACCATTAATTCCTTCAAATACAATAAACTTTCCGCGTTGCATTTTTTAATAATATTTTTTTATTTTAAAATTCAATTTTAATAACTACTAATTTATTAAAAACTACTAATTTATTAAAAACTACTAATTTATTAAAAACTACTAATTTATTAAAAACTACTAATTTATTAAAAAATGACTGTTAATATATTTAAAATTCTTAGTTTAATCGATTATAATAACACAATTTTAAAAGAAAATAATTTACATAAATATTTATTTGATATTTATAATTTAAAATTTTTATTCTTTTATAAAAAAACGTCCTTAAGTACCAATAGTATAATTTTAGATAG
>Ga0209770_10000241_pt1 | contig 32656 bp, 53 predicted proteins | sample LauGreSu1BDMLBDD_2_FD_187572 | JGI IMG/M metagenome (GOLD analysis project Ga0209770, IMG submission 187572) | Freshwater lake microbial communities from Lake Michigan, USA - Su13.BD.MLB.DD (SPAdes) (version 2) | ecosystem: Environmental > Aquatic > Freshwater > Lake | place: Lake Michigan, USA...
TGGCAGTAATAGCAATGCTATTGTTATCCTGCAAGAAAGAAGAAGAACAATGTAACTGTGGTACTATTGCTAATGACGGTATAGATAATGGATGCTACTGGTTAGAGATCCGCAATGACTGTTCAGGTAATAAGAAGAAGTTCTGTTTTGATGAAGATGTATGGATGAATAACCATCCCGGTGATCATTTCTGTGTATCTAATGTAGAACCTTGGTAATTATGAAAAAGACAGCAGTAGAATGGTTAAAAGAACAAATAGAATGTTTTGGGAATAAACATGAGTTACAAATGTCTTGGGCTACGTTAGATGAATTACTTGAACAAGCCAAAGAAATGGAGAAGGAGCAGATAGTAAATGCTTTTAATAATGGCGAAAATAAATCAGCAGAATTATATTACAACGAAACATACGGAGGTCAAGATGAATGAACTAATTAAAGAAGCTGCTGAAAGATTATATCCAGGAATAGATAGACAAGTAGACAGAATGTTATTCATAGCAGGTGCTAAATCTGATGCAGCAAGAGATTATTGGTTTAAAATATTTAAAGAACAATTTAAAAATGAATGAGATTACCGTGTTTGTAGAACGTCTTAAGAAGATAGGTATACAAATAGAACTTGCTAGTAATGTTCCTTGGATATATCTAGATAAAGTTAACGGTGTCCGGATTAAACCTGAAGACTGGTATAATGCTAATCATGGTTATTGTATAGCATACCACGGAGTAAAACTAGGTGAAGGACCCCATCTTAACTGGCATAGTATGGATGTTACCTTTAAACTAATCAGAAAGTATAAAAACTTAAATGATCATCTATGACACCAAAAGAAAAAGCTGATGAATTGTATTGTAAATATGATTCATTATTTAAAGCACCTTTTAAAAAGCATCAAGATTTAAAACAATGTGCATTGATAGCAGTTGATGAAATCATTGAAGAAGTTGTTGAAAGTGCAGACAATGAGTTAAAATTTATGCGAGTTATTTACTGGGAAAAAGTAAAACAAGAAATTGAAAAGCTATGAAACCTGGTACTAGAGTAGTATGTGTAGATGATTCTATGAGACCTGAAGTTGCTGAATGGCAACCTAAGTATTGTCCTAACTGGGTAAAACTAGATGCTAAGTACACTATTCGTGAGTTTGATGACAATGATGGTATTGTAGACGGTGTATTACTTGAAGAAGTAAGAAACCCTATGGTTTATCTTACCAAATGGAATAGGTTTATAGAACCTAGGTTTGCTGCATGGAGATTCCGGGAGATGGAAGAGTCAGAATCCACAGAAGAAACTGTAGTATCAGAAGAAATAGAACTTGTTCTATAACACATTAGTTTATATATTTGTAACAAAACCAATAATTATGTTCAAAGAACTTCGCGGTAAACGCATTTTAGTAGAAAGACCTGAAAGACCAAAGTCTTTAATTGAATTAACTCCTGAAGCTGAAGAAGCAGCAGCAAGAGAATTTGTAAAAACATTAAACAAGTTACCCGTTGCAGCAGTAGGTACTGATGTCACAGCTATTAAAGTTGGTGATTTAGTATACACTGGTATGGGTATTACCAACTGTGAAGTACTAGAGATAGAAGGTAAACTTTATTTCGTAGTACCTGAACAGATGGTAATTATTGTTTGGTAATAATCCGCAATACAGATAGACTGTTAGGTAGCTCTTAACATCCCTAGTTGAGGAATACTCTCCGTAAGGACGTCTAACCGGAGTGACGTATAGACTGGGTTCTGTATTGCAAAATTACTATTAGTAAACTTTAGTACCCATACCGCGAACGACGGGCTAAGTAAGATACAATTTCGTACTGCGGGAAGTAGAATGCTAAAGAACTAATAGTATATAGTTAGGTCAAGTTGAGTCCTGTCCTGACGGCAAATAATTAAACATGAAGATTAAGTATTCAACAAGACTTGTAATTATATTCTCTAAGGTTGTTATTAAAATACCTGTGTGTAAAAAAGGTTTCTTGCAGGGATATAATGAACAGAAAATATGGAATAAGTACAAAGATGTTGTTCCTTTAGCTGAGTTAAAATGGATGTTTCTAGGAATAGTTTGTCAAAAGAGATACAATACTATTACTGAGATACCTCAAACAACAGTTCATAATATCAAAGGTATAATATCTGAGTTCAACTTTGAGAATTGTGATTTCCACAATCCAGAAAACTGGGGAATACATAATGGTCAGTATGTATTATTAGATTACGGAAATAATCCGTACATAGCAAGTTTATATTAGAATCAAATATGAGTACAGAAAAACTAATCAAGCATGCTTCTTTACAAAGCATGGAGATTAAACCTTCTGGACGTAGTACTGATTATATTACCCCGAGTTTTGCATTTGGGTGTGGATATAACTGTAGTTACTGTTATTGTAAGAGACACGTAACAGAAGGTGTAGTATTTTATAAAAATGTAAATGACATTCTCACAGCTATAGACCATCATGCATGGTTTGCTACTGATGAGAAACCTAATCAAACAGATAGTACGTTTATTACGTATGATATTGGTTGTAATGTAGATATAGGACTGCATGCTAGACAGTTACCTTTAGTAGAAATCTTTGACTTCTTTAAGAAACATGACCGTGCTAAAGCATCTTTTGCTACTAAACATCTGATGCCTGATCTATTCAACAAACAACTAGGTTTACTTAATGATAAAGTTAGACTTCGTGTTAGTTTGATGCCCCAGAAGTATGCTGATGTACTAGAACCTAATACTCCTAGTATAATAGAAAGACTTAATCAGATTACTATGTTACTTATAGATGGTTACGAAGTACATCTAAACTTCAGTCCTGTTATAGTAACTGATGGTTGGTTAGAAGAATACCGGGATTTGTTTATGTTAATAGATGAGATAATTTCTCCAGCTGCAAAAAAACAGATGAAGTGTGAGGTTATCTTTCTTACACATAATGAGAAGAAGCATCTATTTAATGTAGAGAATAATCTTCCCGGTGAGGACCTGCTATGGGTTCCTGAGTTACAAGAAACTAAGATATCACAGTATGGTGGTGAGAATATCCGGTATAAACGTGAACTAAAAGCACAGTATATACATGAGTTCAAGTCACTACACAGTGTATTAATTCCTTGGTGTACAATACGTTATATATTTTAAAATTAAAAACTATGGCTGATATAAGTAAATGTAAAGGGACTAATTGTCCTGTAGCAACAAAGTGTTATAGATACACTGCTAAAGATGGTATGATGCAATCATACTTTTTAGATGTACCTGGTAAAACAGAAGATGGTAAATTCACCTGTGAGTATTTCTGGGGTGAGAAAATTAATGGTGTATGGCAAGAACTAAAAGACATATTAAACGAAAAAGAAAAATGAGAAACTATTATGTAATTGATTCTCTACAACAAGATGTAGAGTATATTATCACAGAAGCTGATACAGACAACGGAACATTATACCAACTATGGAGAAGTATGGGTTCTACATGGTCTGAAGATGCTAAAGGTGAACTACTAGTCAGTATTGAGAACGACGGTAACGGATATAAGTTTAAGTTCAAACCTCGTGAAAAGAAACGTATAGACTATGATGAGATTGAATGGTTATATCTTTTAATCAATCATGTACGTAAGGAAGATCCATCAATGACTGTTTATAATGTTTGTCAATATGCATGATGAAAATACACTACTAATCAGCCGTAGGTCTGATTTAGATAAAATACTAGATGCCCATAATGCTATTACTAGAATTAAAGGTAAGGAGTATGCCCCAACAGCTGCTGAAATTCAAGAGTGGCTTGATAAAAACAATAAAAGTACTATGGAACAATACTCACGTACGGCTATATTTGATAAGTTAAAAAACTATTGTCATCTATCTGAAGATCATGACTACATTGAAATATGCGAGTGGCATAATGGAGAAGGGTTTGATGTTGAAATAGATGGTAACCCTGGTGCTAAATTTCAGTTAACATGGGGTCAGTTAGATGCTCTTAATACATTGATAAAAAAACTAAATAAAAATGATGGTGAAGACTAACATTAAAACTCTTAAGTTATGAAAATTGTAGACTCTATGTGGTTTGATAAGATTGGTATTGTAAAAATAGACAATGGTTATGAAACCAAATGGTACATCGGTGTAGGACAAGGACATAATAAAGAATTAGACGAGAAGAGAATAATGCATATGGGAAATCCCGTAATACCTAAAACTCTAGAAAGATTCTTTACTCCTGTAAAAGTCCAAGAAAAACTAGATGAGTTAGAAGCCTTAAAACAAGAACATCTTAGAATATTAGAAGAACGTAATAAAAATAATCAACAGACATGATACTAGCATTTGTTTTAGTTACTTTAGCTCTTAGTATAGTAATACTATGGTTGTGTGTAAAAGTTGTAATGAAGTCTGCAGAAATTGACATGGTTAAAGAGCATGTCTGTTATGATAAGAAAGATTTACAGAATGCATGGAACGGTGGCTATGTAGAAGGTGTTAATAGTGAATTCGGACATGAAACAAAAAACTTTCATGAATGGTATCAAATGCATAAATTTACAAAGAAGTATGGAAAATAACGGATTCTCATTTAGCGCAGTAGTATTTATTGTACTACTAACTTTAAAATTATCAGCTGTAATAGACTGGTCATGGTGGTTAATAACATTACCCTTGTGGTGGATATTTCCTTTCATAATCATTGTTATTATATTTGCCCTGATACTATTATTATTTGAAAAACTTGGAGATACAATAAGAGAAGAAGACTAATATGACTGATGAAGAAAAACTAAGAGTAGTGCATCTAATGATGCATCTAGAAGTATGCATACATGCGTGTGATAATACCGAAAGTATTAAATGGTTTAACAGACACAAGACTAAGATGACTATGAAGAGTTTCATAGATACTGTTCTTAAAGAACACGGTCATTTGTTTAAAGCATTCTGGGATACTCCTGGTTTAGATATGACTGATTTTGTCAGAACTATTAGTGAATTTGGTAATGAGGTAAGTACTATTCCTTTGATGGACTTACCTGAGATAACAGCAATAATCAAAGAATATAAACAAAATAAATACAGTAAAAAATGATTACACCAGTTTTGGTAGTTGCAACTATCTGTGCAACAGGAGCAGCCTTTTTATTCAGAGCAAAGTATAATAAGTCTAAAGAAGAATTTGATGACTTAGAAACTACTTACAGTAGAATAGTAAATAAATATGCAGATAGTTTAGTAGAGAACCATAGTTTAAAAGCAGAGTTAGCTAAACTTAAGAGAAAACCAAGAAAAGATAAAGGTCAACCTAGAGATACATATAATGGCAAACCTGTTACCCGTAAGCGTAAAGTTCAAGAAGGAAAATAAGGAACTAATTGTTGCTGATAAGATTAGTCAAGTTAAGTTAGACATGTTTGTTAAACAACTTGAAGAAGGTCAGAAACTAGTAGTTACTTATGAAGTTGTAAATGATGATGCATCTTATGCACAGTTAAGTAAACTGCATAAGTGTATTAGGGAGTTAGCAGAATACTCTGGGATGTCTATGGATGACATGAAACTATATGTAAAGAATGAAACTGGCCTTGTTAAAGGTGACAGTGCTGTATCTTTTGCAGATTGTAGTAAGGAAGAATTAAGCAGTGCTATACAGACCTGCATAAACATTGGTGATAAGATAGGATTCCCTCTTTATTGAGGGGTCTTATCATCACCTAGTTTATCTAGATCAACAGTTACTTTTTCTACATGACCTTGTTCTTTTGCAGCCTCTTCAAGGAGTAGCATTAGGGATAAGAATGTACGGAAATGATACGTATGCTGATCTTTATCATCCTTCCCCTGTTGTATATTTGTAAGAATTTCTTTCAGATGATCCTTGTCTCTTAAAGGAAAGAACTCAAAAAGAAACTGATTAATACGGTAGTAAAAGTCAACAGGGATATTAGCATTGATAACTACTCCCTTCTTCATGATTTCAACTTCCTTAGTATTTGGTTTAGATTCAGACATGTAAATTAATTTTATACAAACTTATGTTAGAAACAGTAAACTTACAAGAAGTAAAGGATAAACTTTACGAAAAAATGAAAGCCTCTGGATGGGGTCAGTATCTTAGAACATTCATGACAAGTTCTGATATGGAAAAGATATTAGAAAGATTATTACATGAGGCAAAGGATAACAAAAGATTTACTCCTACTATTAAAGATATCTTTAGAGCATTCCATGAATGTCCTTTTGATAAAGTTAATGTAGTATTTATTGGACAAGATCCTTATCCTCAGATGGGTGTTGCAGATGGTTTAGCATTTAGTTGTAGTTACCGTAAAAAGGTTGAACTTTCTTTAAAGTACATGAATGATTCTATTAAAGAAACATATGATCCTAATTATGATACAGATAAGAATGATCTATTACCATGGACAAAACAAGGTGTATTACTATTAAATAGTGCATTTACTACAACCATTGGTAAACCGGGGACACATCAGTTATTATGGCGTCCGTTTCTGGTTTCAGTTATAGATGCACTAATCTGGAATAATCCTAATCTTATATATGTATTTATTGGTAAACAAGCACAGCAGTATGCTGATCTTATACCAGACAGTAACTACAAGATTATGGTATCACATCCGGCTAGTGTTGCATACAGTAGTTTGGCTAAATGGGATTGTGAAAACTTATGGAGTAGAGTAAACGAGTATTTAGAAAAACAAAATAAACCAAAGATCATATGGTAAATATAGACACAAGAAACGTAAGAGTTACTACTAGACTTACTAAGTATGGTGAAGTAGAATTCAAAGTAGTTACAACTAAAGGTACTTTTACTAACAAGTGTTTACATGATGCATTATCCGAAGCCGGTATCAAGATGACAGGTATCGGTGGCATACTTGCAGCATACGAAAGTAAGTTAGACTTAAAAAGAGATTTTAAAATATCAAGAAATGAATTCAGAAGTACAAATAAAGGTGCAGGAGGCATTAGATAATGCAGTACTGATACTAAATCAACAACTAAATGGTGCGTTAAGAACATTTGCTAAAAATGTTGGTGTTGCAATAGAACAAAGTGAGATCATAAAAAAGGTAACATACCATGATGTATTCATTGACTTTAGAGTTTCACTAGAAGACCTTGTTGATGTTGCTCTTGAGATTAATCCTAAATCAATTAATCTTCATAAGAATAATAAAGATAAGGGTAAAGCAACTGTTAGACAAGTACTTGCATACATTGCAGGTAAGATGGGTTATACTGATGAAGCAATTGCATCACGTGTCGGTTCTTCTCGTAGCACAATTACTCTTGCACGCAAACGTGTAGAAGAAGCATTGTTATTCAACGAGGTTCCTATGCGTAAGTTATATAACACGTTCTTGGAGAAACTAAGAAAACATCCTAACTCTGAAATACTGGATTATGTTATTAATACTTAAATTAGCAGAAACATATGGACATGCTACAACTTTTTCAGTACATAGAAGACAACGGGTTAACACCTAATCAGTATTACTTATTATGGTCTATTAAACATAAGAGAGCACCTAAGCATATTAATAACATGCTTGAGAAACGTCAACTTATTACAGCAGAACTAATAGACAGTTCATTTAGTATTACTGATAAAGGTAACGAGTTACTAAGTCTAATAGATACTCAGGTTATACCAGGTAAAGTGGTCATTAAATCATTTGATGTTGACCAATATCTAAATCTTTTTCCTAAGATTAAACTACCGTCAGGTAAACATGCTAGGATTAATAAGAAGGTAATAACAGAAGCATTTAATTGGTTCTTTAAGAACTATGACTATGAATGGTCTATAGTTTTACAGGCAACTGGTGCATATGTAGATGAATATGAAAGCAAGAATTACTTGTACATGCGTAACTCTCAGTACTTTATACGTAAACAAAACTCAGACAAAACGTGGGATTCTGAGTTAGCAAACTATTGTGACATGATTATCAATGGTTTAGATAATATATCCCCTCATTTTTCAGAAACAGTAGTATGATGACATATATAAAACGATTATTATTGTCGTGTGTCTTATCTATATTTTGCTGGTTAGTAATTAATAATTTAATTGTAGAGGTATCTTTTCTACGGTATTTATTTATAGAAATTCTCTTGCTTTTAAGCTTTAGTTTTTATAAATTTGCCATAGCTAGAACCAACTATCTCCCTAACATTAATGAATAAACAGCATCTTTGGAAAGATCAAAGACAGGGGTTTTCTGACTCCTTAAAGTACCTACAAGGTAGAATGCGTGGGGAAATTAGGAGTATAAAAACTCCATGGAACAAGTTTAATGATGCTACAACTGATGGTCTGGAATGGCACTCCATGACCGTCATAGGCGGCCGACCTGGTAGTGGTAAAACTCTAATTAAAGACCAAATAGTTAGAGAGGCGTTTAACCTAAACCCTAATGAAAAATTTAGGGTATTAGAATTCCAGTTTGAGATGTTAGCAAGAACATCTGCTATACGTGAATACTCTAGTGTACTTGGCAAATCATACAAGTATTTATGTAGTGCTGATGGTCAGTTAACTCCGGAAGACTTTAACATATGTCTTGCGCATGCACGGGAACGTGTAAAATATGCAATAGATATTGTTGAAGAACCCCTAACTGTAGGGGAATTCAAAGAGGTGGTCATAGATTATATGAACACACATGCAGTAAAAAATGAAGATGGGTCAGTAGCATTTACTAATACTATAGTTACCCTGGATCACTCTCTTCTGTTAAAGAAGTCTTCATTTGAAAAAGACAAGTTTGATACCTTGTATAATCTGGGTGAGGCTATTACAGAACTTAAACGTAAGTTTCCTATAGCATTCATTATCCTTACCCAGTTAAACCGGGGTATTGATAACCCAGAAAGAAACGAGGATGGTAAGTATGGAAACTATGTTCTTGAATCAGATATATTTGGTTCAGATGCATTACTTCAGCATGCTGATACTCTTATTGGTATCAACCGACCAGCAAAACAAAAGATAAGATTCTATGGTCCTGACAGATTTATAATAGAGGACGACAAGGTGCTGGTGTTGCATTTCTTAAAATGCCGTAATGGTGACAACCGTATGAGTTTTTTCAAAGCACAGTTTGAAAGGATGCGCATAGCAGAAATGTCTACTCCTCCTCAGCAAGAAAAAAGAACAAAAATTTAAAAAAGTATGAGCATTAAAAAAGATTATGCCATTGGAGAAGAAAAGAAAATGAAGGTTGCGGCCTTAAGGGAAAAACATCAACCAGTATTTGATGCACTAAATGTATCAGATGCCATATTCCATCCTAAGTTAGCATATAGACCATCTGATAAAGATGAGTATTATATGGCATTTTTTCCTAGTGAATTTAGAAAATGTGAGGATATTTATACTGAGTTTGTCAGTGCTAAATGTGACTCAGAAGATGAGACTAGGACATTATGGAAATGGAGATTCAACCCACATTGGGAAGAAGAATATGAGTACATTGATGCAGCCCCTGCAAGGTATTTAGTTCCTGTTAGTGAATTAGTTAAGGTAAATTCTCCTGTAACTCAGAAGATATCACATCAACTAAGCATTGATGATATGATGGTTACTAATGAGGATGGTCCTATAACTGACCTAACTATCCGTGACTTAATAGCAATTTTACACAGAACTCCCGTAAGCAACAAAACCTGGTTAAACAATTTAATAAAATAACATGGAGATTATACTACCTACTAAGAAAGTTCCCGCGGAAAGTTCTAGTCCTAAAAACTTAATCATCTTTGCTAAACCAAAAACTGGTAAGACAAGTTTGTTAGCACAACTAGATAATTGCTTGATACTAGATCTTGAGAAAGGTTCTAAGTATCTAGATGCAATGAAGGTTGAGGCTAATAGTATTGATGAGATAAAGCAAATAGGTAAGGCAATAAAAGAATCAGAACATAAGTATGATTATGTTGCCATTGACACCATTACTGCATTAGAAGAAATGTGTGTACCTTATGCTGAAGAGTTATATATGAAGACTCCTATGGGTAAGAACTGGCTTATAGATGGTAAACCTAAATACGGTGGATTACTTAATCTTCCTAATGGTGCAGGTTATCCATACTTAAGAGAAGCATTTACTAAAGTTGTCAGTTTCATACAGACTTGGGCACCGAGAACTATATTAGTAGGTCACGTAAAAGATACTATTCTTGACAAGAATGGGTCTGAATTTAGTGCATTAGATTTAGATTTGACAGGTAAATTAAAACGTATTACTGCGTCAAACTCTGACTCTATTGGCTATCTTTACCGCAAAGGTAAAAAGAATATTATAAGTTTTAAGACATCAGATGAAGTAGCATGTGGCGCTAGACCATCTCACCTTAGTAATAAGGAGATTGTGTTATCTGAAATGGATGAAGACGGTAATATTACAACACACTGGAATAAAATATACATAGATTAAAATTAGAAAAAAATGATTAGTAGTAAAGATTTAGGTTCAAATGATGGACCATCAGTATCCAAGACATTAAGTCCTGGTCAACACGTATGCAAGATTAACAAGATTACTCTTGATGTACCAACCTTTAACAAAGATGCATTGAATTTAGTATTACATGTAGAATCAGAACCAATGGGTGATGACTTTGAAGGTTTCTTTATTGATAAAGATAACCCAGAGAAGGGTCGCTATGAGGGTCAGGTTGGTCGTGTTAAAACTTCCGAGTATGCATACTCTGATGGTGTAACTAAAAGTGGTATTAAGGTATCTCGTGATAATGATATTGTCCGTGTTATCAAAACCATCTGTTCAGTTACAAAATCATTGAGCTGGTTAGAAGCAAATGATAACAAGCATGAAACTATTCATGAATATGTAGAGGCATTTGCTAGTGATGCTCCTTTCAAAGATAAGTTCATTAAACTATGTATTGGTGGCAAAGAATATCTTAACAAAGAAGGATACATAAACCATGACTTGCATTTGGTTCGTACACAAAGAGGCACATTTAATATGGAGGCAGCTGATGTACATGAAGATCATAGCAAGTTAGTTAAATATGATCCAGATACTCACATCAAGAAGAAGAAGACTGATGTTGATTCATTTGGAGGAAACGTACCAACATCATCGTCAGTTAGTTCTGACTTTGATTTGTAAAGATTAACCAATAACCGATGTAATGGGGGGTGTAAAAAGCCCCCTTTTACTTTACTAAACATATGATAAATTCTAGTTCTACTATTGTTGATATTAAGGATATTCCTACTACATGGATATTTGAGTATTACGGAAATCTTTCAGAGAAACTTGTTGGACAGGATGTAAAAATAAAATCATTGTTTAATCCTGATGAAAGAACTCCTAGTTTCTGTATATATGTAGTAAGTAATTATTATAGATTTAAAGATTTCTCTTCAGGTAAACACGGTACAGCCGAACAGTTTGTTCAGCAGTTGTACGGTATATCATATGGAGATGCTGTAAATAAAATTATATCTGATTACTCTAGATATCTTAGTGGTGGTAAAATAACTACGGATATAGATTCATTTAAGAAGCAGGCAAAGTATAGAATCACGGGATTTACTAAAAGGTCATGGACTATATATGATGCAGACTATTGGACTAAGTACAATATAAGTTCTGCCATTCTGAATTATTATAATGTTATACCTGTAAGTAAAGTTGTAATGGAGAAAGAGGAAGATAATCTGGAGAGTAGACTGGATATGACATTACACATGTCTTATCTATACACTAGAGCAGATGGTACACCTTATCAGTTATACAGTCCTCTATCTACAACTAAAAAGTTTTTGAAGGTAAAGAATTATATACAGGGTACAGATCAGTTAAAGTTTGAGAAACCGAATCTTATTATAACAAGTTCATTAAAAGACATGATGTGCTTGTCTACTTTTGGATTTAACGCAGAGTATGTTGCTCCTACTAGTGAGACAGCAGTCTTACCTACCGGGGTTATGTCAATGTACAAAGCCAAGTATGAAAATATAATTACTCTATTTGATAATGATGATGCCGGTAAAGCAGCTGCATTAAAATATAAAGTTCTATATGACGTACCGTCTGTTATATTACCATTAAGTAAGGATCCATCAGATTCTGTAAAAGATTTTGGTCTGGAAAAAACAAGAGAGGTATTATATCCTCTACTAAAAGAAGCAATAAACAAATGAGTTGGATCTACAAGAATCAGGTATTTACACCTGATATGATTCCTGAAGGTGCTGTAGGTTTTGTATATGAAATGACAGCTATCATAGATGGAAAGTCTTATGCGTATATTGGTAAGAAGAACTTTCATAGAGTTACTAAGAAGAAACTTACCAAGAAGAATACTCCGGCAGACAGACGTAAAAAGAATTATGAACGTGTTGCTAAACTTGCATATGAGGATTACTTTAGTAGTAATGCTACGTTAAAAGAAGCACACAAGGATAAGGTTCCTATCAAGAGGAATATCCTGCAGATATGTTACTCTAAGACAGAGTTAACTTATATGGAAACAAAGTATCAATTTGTCAAGGGTGTACTAGAATCAGACTTGTATCTGAATGGTAATATCCTAGGACGTTTTTATAAACTTAAAAAATAAAATCATGAGTGTATTTGATGATGAATTAGAAAGAGTAGCATTTATATCTTCTCTTAAAAACCTGGGTATAACCGAACTTGTTGGTGAATATGATGGTAGTGGAGATAGTGGTTCAATAGAAAGTATATACTGTGAAGATAAAGATGGCAATACTATAAGTATAGATAGTGAGATTGAATCTAAGGTAGAAGAAATGCTTTATAATGTTCTTAGTGATGACTACCAGTATGATTGGTATAACAATGATGGTGGTTATGGTACAGTAAGAATAAATATTGAAGATAAGACCTGGAATGTAGATGGTGCTATAAGAACTATACAAGAGGCTTGCTCATCAGGTGACTATGGCACATCCGAATGAACATGCTAAATCATCCGCTAGAAGGTGGGGTGGTGAACTATCAGATTACACACATATACATAACTGGTTTGATGAGACTAAATCATGGGTAGGTCACAGTGACCACCGAATGTTCCGTCATCACAGTGAAGGTATATTTGAAGCTGAAAAGATCTTTGGAGTAAGTTTTGTAAACTCAGCAGGTAAAACTGTATACACCAGATATGTAGGTGAACAACATGTAAAAGAAGATTGCAACGGTTATATACCAAGTGCAAAAGAATGGGTCAAAGCAGTTAGTGGTAATGAACACCCTCTGTGGAGAATTAAAACATTAAAAATAGAAGACTAATGACAAAGAACATTCAAGAAAGTATTATCCTATCAGATAGTACTTATGAAAGAGTATTAGGGATGCTAACAAGTCCTGATAAAGAAAGTGTATATATTGGTGTAAGTATTATAGAAGCAGTAGACTTGGAAGAAAACCTTCCGTATATCTTGTTGCTTGCAAAAGACTGTAGTAAAAGTAACTGTAATCATGATCCTTTTAAGAATGATGTAACAACTCCTGATGATCAGGATGTTATAAGACATAATTCCTTTAGTCCATCTATCATGAACTATGTAAATGATTGTGCTAATGATAAAGGACATCTTAACTTTAATAGTATGTATAATGTTATTAAGAAGAACACTAAGACTAGTCCCGCAGCAATGCAGTTTTTCCTAGATAAGTTTTCTGCGTCGTTACAAGAACATTTATTAACCTGGGGTTTTGACTTTGTAGAAGAGATGAACCTTAAATTAATTCCAAAATATGTTAAACAATCATGACAGTCTAGCAAGGACAAGTAAAGAACTTATGTTGAAAGAACCATTCTATGGTCTCCTTCTACTAAGTTTGAATAAGCAATGGGACAAACGTGTACCTACTGCTGGTGTAAGTAAGAATGGTGTTAACTTCCAACTTACTATTAACGAAGACTTCTGGAACTCTCTTAGTGATAATCACAAGAGAGGTCTTCTGAAGCATGAGTTATTGCATATAGGTTTCTTCCACATCCAGTGTCAAGATGAATTTCAAAATAAGAAAGTAGCAAACATTGCTATGGACATTGAGATTAATCAGTACATAGATGAAGATGATTTACCTGAAGGTGGTTGTACTCTAGAGTCATTTGCTGAATATAATCTACCACCTAAAGCAGGTTGTAGAGAGTATTACAAACTCTTGATGCAGGCAAAAGAACAAGAAGAACAATCTGGTTCTGGTGGAAAGATCTCTGATATGGCAGGTATGGATGACGGTGAACAACATGGTAGTGGTACTAATGTTCCAGATCATGGTACATGGAAAGACTTTGAAGATCTATCTGAAGCAGAGAAGAAATTACTTGAGTCTCAGACAGCACATATCTTAAAAGAAATTGCAGATTCTGTAGAGAAATCTAGGGGTATTATTCCCGGAGAGTTTAAAGGTATCTTAGAAAGACTACGTCATGTAGAACCACCTAAGTTTGACTGGCGTAGTTATGTCAGAAGATTTGCAGGTGGTGCTAAAGAAGTATTCACTAAGAAACTTAGACGTAAAGACAACAAGAGGTTTGAAGAGAACCCTGGTCTTAAGATTAAAAATAAGAGACACTTGTTGGTTGCTATAGATACTAGTGGTTCTGTAAGTGATAAAGAAGTTAAGGAGTTCCTTAACGAGATACATCACATACATAAAACTGGTAGTGAGGTAACTATCTTACAATGTGATACTACTATACGTAGCATTGAGAAGTACAAACCTAATGAAGATATTACTCTTCATGGTAGAGGTGGTACTGACTTTGATCCTGTGTTAGAGTATTACAATGAAAATCAAAGAAAGTATACGTGCTTATTCTATCTCACAGATGGTGAATGTAGCACTGATGTAAAACCAAAAGGTAAAATGTTGTGGGTAATATCTACCCGTGGTGAAATTAATAAGGGTCTTCCTGGACCACAGATAAAGTTAAATTAAAAAACTAAAAGAAAATGGCAAAGCAAGTTCAGTTAAACACAGATGAGTTAAAGCAATTCGTAACACACGTTGTAAATAATAATAAGTATCTACAAGAAAACGGGAAGATTCCTGTTGCTGTAAATATTGAGGGTGAAGCAGGTATTGGTAAGACAAGTACTATCTTACAGTATGCTAATGAGAACAACCTTCATTTTGTAAAATTATCCTTAAGTCAACTAGAAGAATTAGGTGACTTAGTAGGTTTTCCAGTCAAGGAATTTGAAGTAGCAAAGACTACAGAAGACGGCAAACGTATTGCTAAATGGATTCCTGAGAACATCATGCCATTGTATATTCAGCAGAAGTATGTTCCTACTGGTGAGAAACGTATGACACATGCACAACCAGAATGGATTCAAGGTAAGGGAGAAAACGGTCTCTTGATTCTTGATGACTATACTCGTGCTGATGCTAGATTCATGCAGGCTACTATGGAAATCATTGACCGTCAGGAATATGTATCATGGAAGTTACCTAAAGGTTGGACTGTTATCTTAACTAGTAATCCAGACAATGGTGACTATCAGGTAACATCTTTGGATGAGGCACAGAAGACTCGTTTCATCACAAGTTATTTGAAGTTTGATATGGACTGTTGGGCAAGATGGGCAGAGGAGAATGAGATAGATACTCGTTGTATTAACTTTATGTTGTTACATCCTGAGTTGACGGAGAAACGTGCCAATGCTCGTAGTTTTACTACATTCTTTAACTCTATCTCTAGTCTAGATAGTTTTGAAGAAAGCCTTCCTATTATTCAGATGATTGGTGAAGGTTCTGTAGGTGGTGAGTTTGCTACTATGTTTACTATGTTCATTAACAACAAGTTAGATAAGTTGGTAACTCCTAAAGATGTATTGACTAACAACAGTTGGGAGTACATCAAAGGACAACTTAAGTCTTGTATTGGTGAAGGTAACAGCTACCGTGCAGACATTGCTAGTTTGATGACTACACGTCTTATCAACTATGCAGTGCACTATAGTAATAACAACACAGTTACTCAGCCATTAATTGACCGTGTTACTAACTTGATTACTGATGATATCTTCAGCAATGACCTTAAGTATTATATCGTTAAGGGTATCCTTAATGGTAACAAACAGAAGTGGTCTAAGTTGATGTTGAACCCAGAGGTAATCAAAATGACCGTAAAATAATGCAAAACAACATTAGTAGTATTTTAGAAGACTCTACTTTACCAAGCAAACTAAAATTTGTAGAAGGATCCTTTAAATATGTTTACATGTTTTATCCTGATGCCTTTAGTAGTGCTATTGGTGTAACAGAGTTGTATAAGATCTCTATGGAAAGTAGGAATAAAATAGCATCACTCCTGAAAGGGAGTGGTGCTTATACTCCTGTTTCTGGAGATAAGATTTATTTATTACCAGACTCTAAGATACCTAGTTATAAAATCAAAGAGTATTGTAAAACATCTGGTATGACCGTTACTAGTAACATAGAAAAAGCTACTGTTATCCTAGGTACTGAACAGAATATTCTAGATGAATCATACTATGACATCAATAAGAATCAGTATCCCAATGGATGTATTGTAGGTGAACACTATTCTAGTCAGGTAGCATATAACCAAACCCTTGTAGATTTTATAAAGAATAAGAATACGTTTACTGTATTACCTACTACTGGTATAGATTATCATGACTGGTTAAAGCAAGATGATACTATTATAGTAACAAGAGCATTAGCATCTCACTACAGTAAATCTGCTTATACTGATAACATGGAAGATCCTACTACACAGTGGGCTCTTAATGCAGAGAGTCTTACTCTTGTATATAATATTCTATCTAAGAAAGTACCAGTAATATCACAAGAACATTTTATTGAGACTTGTGGTAATCAAGTAATACTAGATGATGATATGTATAATAGTTTAGATATGATGTTTAGTAGTCCTTCTAAAGAGGATCATCTAACAGCATCTAAGATTCTATTCAACTGTAATACTAAGAATTCTAAGTATCATGTATGGAGACTAGCTATGAACCATAGATACCGTATAGATACTTCTGAAAATAACAGACTTAAAGAAGCTAAACTATTTAAGACCTTAGTAGCCTGGGATGTTATACAAAGCATGGATGAAAGTGAAATAGTAACCTATCTTGCAAAAAATGGACAATTACTAGAAGAGACATATAATAAACTTATGTCTAGTATTCTAGCTTCTGAAAAAGATGATGCTGAGAGAAGATTGGATCTTACTCATGTAAACATCCAGGTAACCCCAAAGTATAATTACGAAGAATTCATTAAACCTTATGGTCAACAAAATTCAAATTAACATAGTAGAGTCACTGAATGTAAATTCAATGGGTCTTATTAAAAGTCTAAACTGTACTCAGAAAGAAGTAGTAAAGTTTTCAGATACTAACTGGAATAATATTAGATACTTTAAAGAGTTCTATAATGAGCATGTAAATAAAACTGTAGATTTAACTGGTGCTAAAACTATTTATATATCTCCTAAGTGTGAGGTATCTAGAGAGAAACTAAAGTCATTACTAGATTCTATTGGTGCCCGTGTTGTTAGAGATCCTGAGAAGGCAGACTTGATTTTTACAAACTCAAAATACTGTTATGAGTCAGCTGATACTCAAATATATAAAGTCTTTGATGAGTTTGATCATACTAACGGTGAACAAGCTTTTATGAGTCCTGATGATGCAAAGTTGTTTAAGAACTCTTTATTCAAAAGAGAAGATAACATAGACCTTAAACAATCTATAGAGTCTATTAATAAGAAGTATAAGTCGTCACGTAATAGTTGGACAAGTGCTAGTTTTGCAGACTTTAAGTTTGCAGGTACCTATATAAATATGGAATCTATTGAAGCAAACCTTATCTTAAATAATCTCTTTAATGATGGTGGTGTTAAGGTATATGATGAGGCAGCTCTATTAGATAAGATGGGTGAAGCAGTAATAGATAGAAATACTTTTGAAGCAATTCTGCAAATGTTTGAGAGTGCTGATACTAGTAACCATACTGTTGCTATGACTATTATGGCTAACTGTAACTATAAGAAGAGTGCTGTATATCTAGCACAGATCTGTAGACGATGTGGTCATAAAGTATGGGATCATCCTACTAGAAAAACTGTAGCATTCAAAGGTCTTATTAGTTTCTTAGGAACTAACATGAGATACCATTTCAGATTTGACTATGAAGATGTATTCAACATTGCTATAGAAAAAGGTGAAGTTACACCTGAAGTAGTAGATTTCTTATATGAGCTAGGTGCTGATGAGTTCTCATCATCAACTAGTATGATTGAACATACAGGATACAAGTTCTCTGAGGAAGCATTAACCAAAATAAATAATAAATTAAATGATAACGGATTTCCAAGCAGAGGAGAGGTTCTACAACAAGAAGTTTCAGTTCAGTTACAGCAGCCTGAACAAGTTGATGTTTGTCCCGAATACCTTTTATAAACATTATATTCTTGGTCAACGTGAAGATAGACTTGACTCTCATTTAGTTGAGGGTCGGGCTCTTCATTGTTTACTACTTGAGGGAGAGAAGTTTAATGAACAATTTGTTGTATCATTAGCATCTCTACCCGGAGACAACGCACGTAAAGTTATTGACAAAGTGTATGCACTATCTTGCCAAGGAGGTTGTGAATCATTATCTTTGTCAGAACATGAGGAAACTATAATTGATGTTCTAAGGGAGATTAATCTACATCAGAGTCTTAAAACAGACCAGCAACGTGTAGAGAAAATTCTCACTGCAGAGAACATTAACTATTATGAGTTTCTTAAATCAAAAGGTTCCAAGACTGTTATAGACCAGGAAACTTATGATAAACTCAAGGGGTATGTTGAATTAATACTTAACAATGAATCAGTTACTAGCTTACTTCAGTTAGGTTCTCCTAACAGTTGGAGTGAGGTGCCACTAGATACTGAGACTAAGTATTCATTCGGTTTAAAAGGTATCATAGATAATTATGTTTATGATCCTGAAACTAAAGTTGTTACTGTTAATGACTTTAAAACTACCGGGAAAACTATTTCTGAGTTTAAAGAAACTGTAGACTACTACCATTATTGGATGCAAGCAGCCATCTATTACAAGTTAATAGAAGGAAACTTTAAAGGTCTTTCAGAGATCAGGTTTAATTTCATAGTTATTGATAAGTACCAACAGGTATTCGCGTTTCCTGTTTGTGCTGCTACGTTGCATAGCTGGATCTGGGAACTGGAAGAATGTTTAAAGAAAGCAGACTACCATTATAATAGTAGAAATTATAGTCTTCCTTATGACTATATTGTAAATAAGGTAACATTATAAACTATGATTAAACAAGTCTTATCAGCCTATACTCAAAAATCAAGGTTGTTCCTATTTCCCTTATTAGGGTTTCCTAGAAATTCAACAACCAATCCTGTGCAAACATATGTTACATGGGAAGGTGTTTATAATATCAATGATATGAATTTGATATGTGAATACCCTAATAGAATGGATAAAGACTTTAAGGATTTTGAAAAGAAAATGTTAAACCATGTTTATTTTATTGACTATAAAGAAACTGAAAATGACAGCAGTATATACATATTCGATATGAGTACGTATAAAGATGCATGGAATAAGTTTCTGTTAGGTAAGTACTCAAACTTTGATGTTGAGCACAAGAAGAAAATAAGATATTACTTTTCAAACAACAGCTCATCTTCTGAATACATAGATAGTTATTTTTCTCCTGAAAGATATTATGCCACGTATGCAAAAATATTAGGAGTAGATATATCATTATTAGAAAGTGTAGGAGAGTTGTGTAGCATTCCTGATTTAGTCCAGGAAAATCTAATAATAAAAATCAAGGATGTGGAATTCTCTAACTTTAGTTAGTATATTTGGCATCCTAAAAACCAATTTATGAATAATATGTTATTAATCACATCGTCATGGAAGGACGGTAAAACTTTCAAAATGATTCCTACAACAAAGGATTGTCCTTTTGTTGAATGTATTTATGATCAGCAGGTACAGGTATTAGCAGTTATCGGGTCTTCAAAGAAAGACACGTTTCATATGCTAACTAAACTTGATGCTAATGGAGATCCTGAGACTAGGAAAACTCCTGGACGTACTGGTAATCCCTTTAAAGAAGAACGTCGTTCAGTAGAAACTTTTCAAGAATATTATGTTGAAGACTTAAATGAGATTCGTGAGTTTATTAAGATGTTTGCTACTAATGCAGATAAATTTGATTATGAATCTTATCTTGTTGCCTTGCCTACAGAACCAAATACTGCAGAGTAATGGCTAACTGGGTAATGGACTATGAGACCCTCATTAACTGTTTCGTTGCCGTATTCACTAATCATAAAGAAGATGAAACTAAAGTATTTGTAGTACATAAACTTCGGGATGACTTTAAAGAGTTCCATGAGTTTCTACATGATAACAAGTTTGATCAGTCATGGCATATATCCTTTAATGGTATAGCATTTGACTCGCAGATTACTGAATATTTATTACGAGAAGGTGATGAGTTGCTAGGCCAGGATCCAGAATTTATTGCTCATAGTATTTATCTTAAAGCACAAGAAACTATAGAGAGGTCTAATGCTGAGGAATTTCCGGTTTATTCTGAGAGAGACCTTAGTATTAGACAACTTGATTTGTTTAAACTAAACCATTGGGATAATCCTGCAAAGAGATCTAGTCTTAAATGGATTCAGTTTTCTATGGACTGGCATAACGTAAGAGATATGCCTATCCACCATAGTACGTATATCAAAACACAAGATGAGATTAATACTATTATTAGTTATTGTATTAATGACGTGGCTAGTACTAAGCAAGTAATGATGCTTAGTAAAGAGCAGATCATGTTAAGGAAAGCATTGACTAATGAATATAATATTAATCTCTATAGTGCTTCAGAACCCCGGATATCTAAGGAGTTGTTTCTACACTTCTTGAGTGCCAAGACCGGGATAAAGAAGTATGATCTTAAACAGATGCGTACTAGAAGAACTGAGATTCGTGTTGCAGATATCATTCTACCCTATGTAAACTTTAAACGTAAAGAGTTTAATAACCTACATGATAAGTTTAAATCTCTAGTTATTGATCCTCAGAACTTAAAAGGAGCATTTAAGTATTCTATTAATCACAAAGGTGTAAAGACAGACTTTGGTTTTGGTGGTGTGCATGGTGCTACTAAGGCTGGTATATATGAAGCAAAAGATGGTATGATCATCATGACTTCAGACGTTACTAGTTTCTATCCTAATCTAGCTATTAGAAATGGATGGGCTCCTGCACATATTCCAAGAAAAGAATTCTGTGAACAGTATGAGTGGTTCTTTGAAGAAAGAAAGAAGATACCAAAGAAGGATCCTAGGAACTATGTCTATAAGATTATTCTTAATAGTACTTATGGTCTCAGCAATGAGGAGAATAGTTTCTTGTATGATCCGGAGTTTACCATGCGTATTACTATGAATGGTCAACTTAGTCTGATGATGTTATATGAAATGTTATCAGAGTCTATTCCCGGAAGTATACCTCTCATGCAAAATACAGATGGTCTAGAGATGATGATTCCCGCAAACTATAAAGATGTATATCTTGAAGTATGTAGTAAGTGGGAAGAGATGACTCAACTACAGTTAGAACATGACCAGTATCAGAAGATGATCATTGGTGATGTAAATAACTATATTGCTGTATTTAAAGAGAAAGAGATACCAAAGGATGACTGGGACACAATGAAGAAGAAAACTCCTCATTATGTCTATACGCAAAGAGATGGTAAGTATTTCTTTAATGCTACTAAATGTAAGGGTCGGTATGAGTTTTCTGATCTGGCATTACATAAAAATAAATCTGCCTTGATAGTTCCAAAGACTATCTATAATTATTTTGTACATAATCAGGTACCTGAAGTATATATGCAACAGAACCGTAACATCTTTGATTATCTAAAAGGTGTCAAGAAGAAAGGTGACTGGCATTTCATCATGACCTGTTTTACTAAAGGTAAACGCATTGATACAGAGTTACAGACTATTGTTAGATATTATGTATCTAATAAAGGATGTAAGATTATCAAAGTAAATAAATCTGACGGTAGAGAAATACAAGTTGAATCAGGAAGATGGTTACAAACAGAGTTTAATCTTTATGAGATTAAACCTTGGAAAGACTATGACATCAATGATGAGTATTATCTAGCACAGGTTTATCGTGAAATAGACCTGATAAATAAAAAGAAAGAAACGTCACAACTAACTTTATTTTAAAATGCCATTCAAATTAGCAATGGGTGGGAGCACGGAGAGTTATCTTCGTGACTCCTGCCACATTCCCCAACATGGAGGAAGATATAAAGTAATTACGAATGCGTCAGTACTTGACACAGTTCGTGCAGAACTAGCAGCTGCTGGTTTAATTGTAGATAGAGAGTTATTCTCTTCAAATGGAAAGGTTACAGTCGGTAACCACTATATGTCATATGGTACAGATCCAAACATTGGTATAGTATTTACCTGGGTTAACTCATATGATAAGAGTACTAAGTTTCACTGTAGTGTAGGTTTGCACTTTAAAGATACTGATGGAGTAATGATTACTTCAGACATGGCTTTCTTTATGCGTAAACATACAGGTACTGCAGATGTAGAGATGGTAGATAATGTAAAGAAGCAGATTGGTCATACAGATAGTTTCTATAATGAGTTACTTAGACGTAAAACATCTATGGAAGCTGTACTTGTAAATAAGAATCAGTGCGGGGAGATCATGGGTAAGACCTTTATCAATGATTATCTTAAAGCAGATCAGTTGACTGCAAGTAAACATTACTATGATAAGTTATTTGTAAACTCTGATGAGATATCTTTATGGACGGTATATACAGGATTAGCATATTCTATTCAACATAGTCATCCTAAGTTCTATACTAGATCACACATCGGATGTTTTGATACAGTATATGATGAATTAAAACATACTCTTCTTAGTACTTCAGTAACTCTACAACCTATAAACTCTGTAGATATCATAGAGACAGATCCTAATCAGATAAGTATCTTTGATGTTATTTCAGAAGAAGAAGAGATGTATGTAAACATGACTAATGATTTATTAATTCCAGACTTTGATAATGTAGAAAATACAGGTTCAGATTTTGACATTGATAAAGAACCTGTAAATGAACCTGTAATCTTTGACTTTGAAGAAGAGGAAGTACCTTTTGATACTACACCAGTACCAGATGCTTTCTATGAAGATCAAGAAAAAGAAGAAAGTTCTTTGTCTAATGAGGAAGAATTCTTTAACTTTGGTACGTCAGACGACGTGTTAGATTTACCAGAACTATAAAATATGACCCGGGGGTGTGCAGACCCTTGCATGCCCCTCTGGGTCTAAACTTAATGTTATGAATAGAAAAGAATTTAATCAACTAGTAGATAAACGTAAAGAACTTATTGAATCAGTATTACAGAAGAAAGGTGCCGAGTATTCAGGTGACACAAATGTTTTTCACAACTTTGAAGAAGGTACTAAAATATCTTTTCATAGTAAACGTGAAATGGTAGCATGGGAATACATGACTAAGCATCTTCAGTCTATTCGTGATATGATCAGTGATGATAAAGCATACTCCGAACATATTATCCGTGAGAAGTTCGGTGATGCTATTAATTATCTTATTCTTATGGAGGCTATGATGATAGAGTCTAATGGTCTACACAGTAGGTTCTGTGATGCTATAAAAGAAACTGCTCAGAAAGCTGAAAAGAAGATACAAGAGTTACGTACTCCCGGTTATGAAAGAGGAATGGATCAACTAGGTATGCCTAGAATATCTTCTCCTGTAAACCCTCTTTCTAAAAAAAATGACCCATTAGATAAAATGAAACTTCAACAACTACCACCTAGTTATGATGAGTGGTATTATTCTAGTTATTAATTATGAAAAATATTATAGATGCCGTGAAGGAATTTCACGACGTATTTGGACAACATTACGCAACTGAACCAAGTTTAATTAGAGAAAAAGAATTCCAACTAAGACATGACCTACAAGCTGAAGAACTATTTGAATACCTTATGGCATGTCGTGATAATGATTTGGTGGGTATTGCTGATGCTCTCGGTGATCAGTTATATATACTGGTGGGCACCATTCTTAAACATGGTATGCAAGACAAGATCGTGGAAGTATTCGAAGAGATACAGAGATCTAACATGAGTAAGTTAGGAGAAGACGGACTACCTATCCTGAGAGAGGATGGTAAGATTCTTAAAGGTCCTAACTATTCTAAACCTGATATTAAGTCTATCCTAGAACAAAAAAAGTAAACCGTTAAGTTTACTTTTAATATGATATAGTAAGACTATATGTTTACCCTTGTCCGCGGTAACGTTTCAAATAGTTCTTACTTGTTTTTAGTTTACTTGATTTACTTTTAGCTACTACCCCGGGGCGTTTTCTTTTAACGCCTCTGGGTGCGTAGTTATTTTTTGCGGTATTTACTTTAGCCATCTTAGTTTATTTTCTTTTTTTTCCTGATGTACTGCCACCTGTTTTTCTCATAGGCTGTTGCGGCTGTTGTTGAGATTTTAGTTTCTTTGCCATTGATGCCAAGTTCATTAGTTGACTTGACGTACCAATAGGGTTAGCTGCAAACTGTGTACCTAGTGTTTTACCTGCACCGGCTAATATACCTTTTAAACCCATACCTGTTGCACCAGCACCTGATAATCCTGCACCAGCGGCACCGGATGCGCCAGCTCCAGTAGCTAATGAACCAAGACCAGCTGTTCCTAGTATACCTGCTAGACCTAAACCTGCAGCACCTGTTGCAGCACCTGCTGCTGGTACAGCTGCTACTGCAAGACCTGCTACTGCTTTTGGCAAACGTGCCTGTTTCATTATGTTGTCCAGATTATTATTATCTGGTTTCATTGATTTTTTCTTCATATACTAATATAGTTAAGATCCGCAATATAAACAACTGTCATCTTCATTATCAGGGGAATCACCGTGTTCTTCCATGATACGACGTACTTCAGCATCTACTTCTGAGTTAGTCCATTCTGGATGCATTACACGTATCTGTGCTCTTAAAAAATAAAAATTACTGTCCATCAGTTTGTTAATATTAATAGTGCGCCAAATACTAATGTACTACCAGATAATCCAATGATCCAATTAATACTCTTAGAATGTGTAATTTTTAACATGTTATGATCTTCATTAAGCTTATTATGTGCTTCTAAGAGATCATTATAATTTTTAACATAGGTTTTTGCATCACCTATACATTTGTTATATTCTAGTGTTAATAAATTAATCTCAAAGTTTTTGTCCTTAATAGATTTATTCAATTCAAGGATTATACTGTCCTTTAGAAGTATACTACTAGAACAGTATTTATAATCTATCATTGCATCAAGAAGACTCTTCTCCTGTTCAGGAGTTAAGAATATTCCAGGTTTACCATTAATGATTAATCTTTGGGGAGTAAATTGACCAAAGACTGTCAAGCTGCTCATCAGTAGCATACTTAACAATAGCACGGTCGTCATCACGTTTCTTTTTGTTTGCATCATCTTTATTATTAAGTTTTTTAATATGTAATGCTCTTAGACTATCTACATGAGCAAGACTGTCATGAGTAATCTTCATCTTTAAAGAATCAATAGTTAGACTATCCGCACTAAGTTTACTTCTGTAGGTGACAGCATCCTTATGATCTTTACCGCAGCAGACTATCTGATACATAAAGATAGTTCCCACAATAACCATTAGTACTACTATTGCTATCTCTTTAATTTGATGTTGTGTCTCCTCCGTCATTGTTATTTGGTTTTGGATTTTTCTTATCAAATATCTTTTCTATAACAGTAAGTCCTAATCCACCACCGGATATTAAACACAATGCGTCAAACATAAACTCAGGGGTTATATGATCGTCATTTCTGAAAGTAGCAACATAAGTAAGAATAATTACATTGAATAATGTAAATACTGCAGAGAATCTTTTACTAGATAACTCTGACTTACTGCTGAACATATCGTAAAAAAACTTTTTCATTTTTCTTTATCTGCGTTTTGTGTACCAAAATAATATGAGAATATCATTAGGGTTAATGTTTTTATTAAATCAAATAGTTGTTGATTTTGGGTTTCGGATAATAATGGCATCCCAAACGCTATAACCTTATCTACTATAAATACTCCTACTAAAGATGCAAATATTAGCAAGATAAATCTCACCAATATATCTTTTGTATCATTAAAGAAAAGCTTGTTTATGTAAAATACAAATATTGAAATGAATGCCATTGAGAATATCACTCCAAAAACCATTGTGTTTCCATGACTAAACATCTTAGAACTCTTTCAAAAGGGTATATGTAAACTTCTTGAATCCTGACTTTTTACACTTACCTAGTAACTCTGCAAATTGTTTTGGATCATTAAGAACTTGACATCCTGCTGACCATTTATCAATAAGTTTAGATACTGTACTAGGATTAGCACGGTGAATATTAATACCAAATAAACCGGTATCAGTTACTGCGGATTCTTCTGCTACGTCGTTTTTGTTACCATCTCTGTATACAGTAACTGCTTTACATTGAGTCAATGCTTCATACTTTCCTTGATGTAAACCTACTTGCCAGCAATCATCCCATTGTCCGGGCTTAAGTAATGCTGCTCCTTTTGGGTTCAACAAGTTCTGTAACCAATGAGTTCCTGGATTAGTAGTACAGGTATACCATGTAATGTTATCTTTCTCAACTACACCAATAATATCATCAAACTGATTCTTAGCATTAGCATTAGATCTAATACCTATAAGATGAAATACCGGCCATGAATAACCTAGTTTTTCAAACTCTGCTTTAAGTTCTTTTACTGTATACTGTTTCATATTAATTAAATATCCAAAAGTGTATATCTCCTGTAACTCTCTGACCTGCTTGAGGAAGTATCATAAAGTTTAAATCATTTGTATTTGAAATATCTCTTACCATTCCTAAGTCAGATTTTATTTGAGTTAGTTCGGTGGTATTTGTAGGTACAATATGATAAAAAACTATGCTATTTTCATTAACATATGAGTTTTGTAACTTTATAGTTGTTCCAAAAGCCATATTAACATTTTGAATAATACCTGCTTTTTTATTTAAAGGAACAGTAATAGCAGCATCTGTAGATGATTGAACATCATATGTACCAATGGTAGGTGCAAGTATCTCAGCAAGAGCATTCACGTGCCCGTATCTAGCAAGCAACGCATCTGTCTTTTCTTTTATATAGTCAGACAGTTTGTATATATTTACAAAAGCCATATTATAGTACTATAAAATTAATCTTTAATGCTCCTGTTGTTACTCCTGCTGTAGACCAAGCAATATCAAAACTGCCATCAACAACATTTACAGGTGCTGCAAGTACTGAGTCTAATCTATCTGCAAGATTTGAATATTCTATACTAGCAATAACAACACTGTCTGTTTTTACTCTATCATTATCTACTCTAAAAGAGTCAGAACCTATTGCTAATGCACCAAACATAGTTATCTGTCCTACTGGAGCATTAATTTCTACAGGAGTAGTATTACTAGTCAACTGAGTTATATACTCAACAGGAGTAACTTTTTCTGCAAGTTTGTTAACGTGTCCTACTCTTGCTACAGTTGCGTCAGAAGATTTCTTAAAATACTTCTTATAATTAAAGATGTCAATGAAAGCCATATATTTATTTTTTAAAGTTTACGGATTATATAATGGTAATATTAAATGAAAGGTAAATTGAACCTCATTATTATTTAATAATGATTGTGGAACTCGTTTTATAGTACCTAAATTATCATAGTTAGATAAAACTAGTTCAATAGTTCCAGTAGTATATCCAGTAAAGGGTAATAATTCATAAGCAGGTGCATTAGTAGAGTAAATATTTGCTGGATTGATTACAGAAACAAACATACCATATCTATAATAGTCTTCTACCATATTACTCATAATTAGATTAATATGAAATTCTCCACTGTTTGGTTCTGTTACTGTAGCTGTCCATGTTGCAGGCTCTTCAACATCTGCTAATGCTGTATTAACATTGATACTTAGTGTAGGATCTGTTGTTCCATTATTTAGTGCTAATTGTATTGTACCAATAACTTCATGATAAGGTACTCCAATACCTAAACTAAATCCTGTAGTTTGATCTCCTATTTTTATCTTATAGTCTGTATCAATTGTGCTAAATCTATCTGCATCTATGGTAACTTGGCCTTGATAAGGACCTAAACCATCTGCTATGATTTCACTAACTCCTCCACCAGCACCTCCGGCTAATGCATCATATACAGCATTGACATGCCCTATACGTGCTACCTCAGCATCAGTACCCCTTCTAATATACTTTCTTAAATTTAACCAGTTTATAAAACCCATATCGTATTGTGTTACATATATAATATACAAAAAAATCTTTATCCTCCACCCTGCATATTCTGAATACTTATAAAATTTTTGGTTGCTAAAACCGGTGAAGTCTGTGTACCAGTTATACCAAAGAACTTAAATGCAGTATTAAATAACTTAGGACTTCCTTCTTTTTGGAAACTATAAGGACCTACATCTCTTACGTAGTAGGCTTTATCATCTCCTTGTACTAAGTCAACTGTCTGACCTAGTAACTTGACTAAGTTTCCAGCAGTCTGAGTTACAGCTAAACTCTTGAAAGTCAGCATCTCAAGATAGTTATTAAGACCTACTCCGGGTAAAGGAATCCAGTTCATTTGCTCTTGTCTAGTCTTCAAGGTTAATGCTAATAAGCTATTAGAGAGATAACCTCCTAGTCTAAACGGATGTTCCGGATCATCTACTGTTTCAAAGATTCCCATGTTTAACGGCAATGCCCCTGACTTCTTTCTAAGTTTTTCATACTTATCTTCATCATCAGCATCAAACCCAAAGATCATAGCAATAATCAAACTCATACCTACTATTATACCTGCTTCCATAATGATCTTAGCAAATGCTTGTTTCTCTTCAGGTAGTAATGATGAGAAAGATTTACCTCCTGTGGCTATACCTTCTTTTAATGCTCTTATTGCTTCAATGTAGTATCCTAGATATGTATCATTAAGACCTGCATCATAACGTGCTTGAGGGTTAAGAATACTTCCGCGGAACTGAAAACGACTCATAAGCATGCGTAAGAAGAAACGTTTCAAGAACATGATCTGTCTGTAGAAGAAGAATCTATCTGCTTGAGAGTAATCAAACTTACCAAATGCACCATTCACGTTATTAGATACGGCCTGTATTTTATTACGGTACATCTTAAACTTAGAACCTCCTACTCCCCATTCAGGATCTATTCCTTCTCTTAATGTTATCTGACCATCTTTAAGTTCCCATGCATCTATGTATGGTATCATTTTCTTTTCTCCGTCAATAGTAATCTCTACTAACTGAGCATTCATCATAGCACCGAATAAACTATAGTTGGCATTAAGTTCTGTCCATTTACGGGTATTAGTAAGTAAGTTGGCAGGTTCTAATAAGTCTTTAGCAAATGTTCTAGTAAGATTTTCTCCAAACTTTTCTTCAAACCTACCTGATGTAGGATCAAAGATTTCAGTAAGTTGTATGTTTAAAGACTTGGGTCCGTACTTATATATCTGAAAAGAAGTCTCGGCCATAGTTTTGTTTGCCCAAATAGTACCTTTAGCATAATCTCTATTATTATAAAACCTTCCAGCAGCACCTTCAATCATAGACTGGATACGTGCTGACATAGAGTTACGTACTGCTGATTCTATATTTACCGCAAAGAAACCTAATGCCGATGTTTTAAGCATAGCAGAAGATATACTGTTTGCTAACTTACTCTCTGAGAAGATACCTGTATTATACTTACCTTCAAATTCTCTTTCTATAAATGCGTTGATGGCCTGGGCTCTAGTAGATAGACCTTGTTTTCTTGTAGGTTTCTCTATGGCTCTATTAAACATAGACTGCTTTTGGAAGTCGTTTAATGTTTTAATCTGGTCTGGGTCATTTACAATACTTTGTAATGTTCTAGCTACAGGACTCATCTCACGTAACTTAGCATTACGTTCTAATGAAAATAGATATCTCATTGTGCCAGTTAAGATATCTAAAGAAGTATCTGTTAATGGTAATCTATATTTACCTTGAATAGGTATCTTATTTACCTGATCATCAAACAAATCTAATTTAGCATACTCTGTACGTTCTTGTGCATTGAATCCACGTTCTTGGTCATCTGCTGTATTTACAAAGAACTCTTTTACTTTCTGTACAAATGTAGATATTGGGTTTTGCTTAACTAAATTTCCTGCTTCGTCAATGAAGTTTTTGTTTTGAACTGCTTCAAGATTAGACATACGGAACCTAGGTATCTCTAAACCTAGACGTTCTTCAGGAGCCTTTTCTTCCTGCATTTCTAGATGCAAGTCTATCAACTTAATAAGTAAGTTATATAGATTAGGGTCGTTGTTCTTAATCTTAAAGAAGTCATTGTTTACATATGTAGTATCCGGTGTCCCGTCATCATTCTTTACATCTAGTTTTGGTAACCAGTTGTAACCATCCCAGTTTGCTTTGGTAATATCTCCCATAGCAATAGCATCTCTGATACTAATTTTTTCTGTTACGTATCCTGCTGCAGGATCACGTTTAACTTGATATGTAAAGTACTTACTTGTTGGAATACCGGGAATAGTTCTCTTACTTCCATCAGGTTCAGTAATTGTAGTTGACTCATACATGTTAGGATCGGCAGGTCTAGTAACATTCCATGCTGAAGTTCTAATGTATACTGAAACCATAGACTTCCACTTCTTACTATACTGCATAGTTAATATGTGGTTATCATCAAACCATTCTTTAAACTCAGGAGAGTTTGCGCGCATCATGTCTACAAACTGTGGATTATCAAGAATGATATTATCAATGTTTGTTGCATCAAATTCTCTGATGTTCAATGCTTGAAATGCTTGTTGGATGTCATCACCAAAATAATTATAGAAACTATTCATTACATTTAAGTAATCAGAAGTAGGTTCTGTATTTTGTAATTCATCTAGTTCTGCATACTTAGCAAGTATCTCTTCGTTGATTTTTGTTTCTTCAACAAGTAATGCTTTGTCTAAAGGATCTAAACTTTTATTACTTCTATTTAGACGTAATGTTTCTAAATATGTTAACCTGTCTTGTTCTTCCGGAGTAAGTTTTGCAGTAGGGTCTCCTCTTCTATACTTTACTCTTTGAGTTACTAATTCATAGTATTCAGTTTGTTCTAATGATGTAAGACCGGTTCTAGTAATTGAGTTCTTCTTTGCTTCTATGATTTTTTCATCAAGTTCTTTAATCTGCTTAAGAACATCTTCTGGCATTTCTAATGCAGCAGTCTGAAAGTCTTTATCTTTATATCTTCCTAGTAATACATTACGTTTATCATATAAGTCTAGTAATTCTTGATTAGTAATGTCTACTGCTAGTTTTGAAAGGATTGCTTTTTGTTGTTCTTTTAATGTAAGAATCTCAGCCATTATAGCTGCACGTCTTTCAAAGTACTCAGACTTAATACGTACACGGGTGTTATTCTTTAACCATTCATCAACTTTAGATTTGTAAAGTTCTGAACCGGGTTTAATATTATTATCAATTAATGACTGTACAAACTTCTTATACGCACTTTGAAATACCCCGTTAAGAGGAATCTCATCATACATATCTTTTGCTTTACTATTATACTCTTGTATACGTAATGCAATGTCTTTTTCTAAACCCGTTTTCTTATTTCCTGAAGAATCAATTAGAGAAGATAATTCTCTTTTTTGTCTTTTATATTCTTTAAGTTCTTCCAGTAAGTCTTCGTTATCTTCATCCTTACTAATGATACGTTCTATGTCTCTAATCTTACTATTAATATCATTTAATCTTGACCCTGCTTCACGACCTATGTCGTCTTTCTCAAGTAGTTGTTGACGTTCATAGTACTTAGATGTGTATTCTGTATGGAAGTATTTTCTTTCCCATGCTATCTTTTCTTGGGTAAGTCTTCTTACTTCAGAATAGTCCCCTGATATAGCTGCAGCATCTTTTGCTTTTTCTATCTCATAGTTCTTTTGATCAATATCACGTTTGTAGTTCATCCAAGGATTAGCATAAGTATATACCTGCTGTTCTTGGAACTTACCGTTATCTCTTCCTCCTACATTATCTACAAACGTAGTACGTCTACCTAGTTCTCCAATGTTGATTGGATTAAATCCTGCCGCATCAAGAAAAGGTTTTAGTGCATTAGCATACTCATTAGCACGTTTCTGTGCTTTGGTCTGCATATCAATAAAGTTATTTTTTACATACAGGGAGAACCCGAAAATTACTGGGTCTTGGTTATTCATGTATCCTTCTAAGAAAGAATTAAGAGCATGCGCATCTCCTAGTTCTCCTTTAAGTAAAGATTCTATCTTCTCAGGAGATAGTTTTAGTTCTTCCCACTCCTTGGTTCTAGCATTTATTTTTTCTTGAGGGGCTCCGTTCTTTTTTAAATATTCAATG